>OIYO01000044.1_pt1 | contig 126236 bp, 122 predicted proteins | sample 1588191 | NCBI WGS metagenome assembly OIYO01 (sample SAMN03283275) | human gut metagenome | biome: human-associated habitat; material: feces | host: Homo sapiens | place: Peru | collected 2012 | reverse complement strand
GGTATCTTCAGCTAGTGCTACGCACGTAGCCATTACGTCGGCTGCTAGGTGAAAACTACTAGATTATATCGGAACTACAATCTCCGCCTCGAAGTGAACCTACAAGTCTGGCTCGTTCCCTCTCCTCGGGGGAGGGTTAGGGTGGGGGCTTATAGTTACTCTGGCACATAGACACAACTGTCGGCTTTTATAAGTTTAAAGTGGAAAGTTGAAAATTGAAAGTTGTTTTAAAGTAATTAGTAGTTGCACCTACAAGTCTGGCGTGTTCCCTCTCCTCGGGGGAGGGTTAGGGTGGGGGCTTGTAGTTACTTTGGCACATAGACACAACTGTCGGCTTTTATAAGTTTAAAGTGGAAAGCTGAAAATTGAAAGTTGTTTTAAAGTAATTAGTAGTTGCACTTACAAGTCTGGCGCGTTCCCTCTCCTCGGGGGAGGTACAGACACTTCTAAAACTTAATTATCTCTCGCAACATCCATTGAGCTGGAGAGATGTCACGTTAGTGACAGAGAGGGAAGGGTGGGGGCTATCTCATACAGACTTTCATACAATTAGTATTCATAACAACAAGTTTGGCGCGTCCCCTCCCTTTATAGGGGGAGGGCTAGGGTGGGGGCTAATCTAATCATTACAAATCCCAAACTCACGCAACAAAAGCCTAAAGTTTCTATTTTATTCATTTGTTTATTATAATATATTGAGCCCTTACGGGATAGCCCCCACCCGAATTTCTAATTTTCGAGCAAAAATGCTCTCAACTTGAAATTCTACCCTCCCCCGAGGAGAGGGTACGTGCCAAGCTTGTAGCTTTACGCCAAGTCATTCTGAGAAACTGTGTTTCGAAGAATTCAGCTGTTTAACAACTTTTCAACATAAATTTTACAGAGAACTCTCGTCCAGACTATGTCATAGTGAGTTATGGTAGATTTATCTCAGATAGCAATTAAGGGGAGCGAGTATTATAATATCGTTTTCAAGTACTCAATAATATCATTGGATTCGTACATTTGTAAATTTCTATCCCTGTCTACTAAAAAAGGAACTTGTCGTTTTCCGCCAAGCTGAATTAAAGTCTCTTCTGCAGCCTTATTTTTTATATCAACTTTGTTGTATTTCATTCCTGTTTCGTCCATAAAAGTCATAACTTTTTTGCAATAAGGGCAAGTTTCTAAAATAAATAAATCTAACATTTTACCTCCTTTGTTTTATATAGTTTACCCTGTTTGAATAGAAATACATTCCCCTGTTGTAGTTATTATCTGTACTAAAAAGGCAAATTCTGATTTTAGAATTTGCCTTTTTTATTATAAAACTATGCAGCTAATTTATTGTATTCATTAATTATATCATCTACAAAGTCTTTGAAGTGAATCATATACACGTTGGAATCTTTACCATCTGTATCAACTGTCCATACGATTCTACTTTGTGTGCCAGTCCTATTATCTGCCATATATTCATTACAATGATTTTTTAAGGCATTTTTGCTAGTTCCGCTATTATTTTTATTCCTTATTGCACCTGCTTGGACATATCTGTTAACGACAGTATTCATAGCAGTTGTTAATTTAGATTTATCTAAACCTGCAGTTGTTAATGTAGATACAACATCTTGTCCTAAATTAGTAAGATTATTCTTTATGTCATTCTTCATGTGATCCCAATCTTTTTTACGAGAATCCATTTTGCCATAAAGAATTACATTTTTATCATTATTGTATAAATCCTTAAAGCTTTCTTCACCATTCCAATTGTCAACTCTAGAATTTAATGCAAGTCTTGTATCTGTCGCTTTTGTCACAATATTTTCATTGGAATCTTGTACCTTTATAGTGATTATTTTTGAAGTAACTTCCTCACCATCTACCATTGCAACTATTTTAGCTTGATATGTTCCGGCAACATTACCATTAATAGTTGCCACTCCTGTTGAAGCATCTATTGATACACAACTATTATTTGATGAATATGTAATTCTATCAGATGTTATTATATTTCCATTGTAATTAAATGCTCTATTTAATTGTATTGAGGCTGTTGATGAAGTTGTAACAGAATAAGTGTCATTAATACCATTCCATAATGTTTCAGCATTTCCAGATGTCTTAATTTGAGCAATATCACCAATTTCATTTACTTTAGCTTTCAATTCTGTCATCTTAGAATCGATTTCACCGGATAACATTTTGTTGATTGTGGCTGCATAGCCTGCTCCAAATACATCTTTAACAGCTTGAGCCAAAGTTGTTGATTTTTTAGAAACAGCTTGACAATAAGAGATTGCAGCTTCTTTTACTTTCGCAGCATCGTTCTTTTCTCTTGCAGCCTCTACCAGAGCATCATACATAGTGCTCAAATCATCTAATGACATATCGCCCAAGCCATTTGGATAAAATTCTGCGATATTAGATTTTACTTGTTCTATAATGTATTTCTGCATTTTTTCTGTATTCAAACTGCCATCAGCATTATCAAATTCGCCATTTTGAGCCTTGGTCATAATATCAGAAATCAAAGTGTCATAAGCCGGTACTTCACCTGTCATAACATTTGAAATTCTATCAGCAAACGCAGAGCTTACAGCTGAAGAGATTGCTGATTTAAAATCTGCACTATCTATATAAGCCTTAACAGAAACAGCCTTCTTTACAGATTTATAGTTATCACTATTTTCGAATTCAGCAATTCCATAATTTTGAAGAGTTGCAAAATCAGCAAATTTACCATCTGCAAGTTTACTTTCTATAAATTGATTTATAGCATCATCGTAAAGTGATTTATAAGTTTCATAATCACTTTCTTTGCTTATATCTTGCAAATTCTTTTGCAAATTAGATTTGATTATACTCTTTTGCAAGTCATTCAATGGTGAATTGTCATTTGCAGTATAGCCATATTGAGATAAATCAAAACCATCAGAGTCTTTCAACCCAGCTGTTGATAAATATTCATTAATAATATTAATAACAGTTTCGTTGATTTCTTCATCAGAAGGAATTTCGCCGCTATTTGCAGACAATTGACTGATATAATTATCAATCATACCTTGCAAAGTACTATCATCTGCATAAGAATAACCATATTCTTTTACAATATCCTTCATCTCTGTATTCAAATATTGGTTTGCGCAATAATCAGCAGTTGCCTTACGTTCAATTTCCGGAGAAATTTCTTGCAAATAGGCTTCTAAATCATCTGCGCTCTTGTTACTGCTTATATAAGCATCAACTTTGTTTGCCAAAGATTCTGCAACAGACTTTTTCCAGTTTGTTCTATCTTGTACAACGCTTGGTACTTCGATTGTTGAAGTATATTGATTCAATGTTTCATACATTTGAATTTTATTATTCATAGTATTGATTTCATTTTTATCAAGCGCACCTTTGTTATTAAGCTTTTTATTCAACTTGCCGCTTTGCTTAGTATCAATTTCTTTCCAGAATTGATTAATCAAATCTGATTTAGCAGAAGCGTCTTCGCCATTCCATTCATAGTTGTTTTCCATATATTGACGAAATTCTGATTTAATAACGGTACCATCACCATTTTTATCAGCTGCTGTTGCCCAATCGCCCTGTTTTGCTAAGAATAAATAAACTTTTGAAGAAACGTCGTTTGACATAGTATGCTCCTTTATAATTTTCCCTTTTTATTACTATGTATTACGGCACATTTTTGAAAAACTTTAGAGTTTTTTTTAATATTGTTACAAATCGTTACATAATTGATTGGGACGAAATCTGATTAGAAGTAGGACACCTTAAAGTTAAAATATAAATAAAAAGTTGAGATTGTTATTAATAAATATTTTAGTGTTGCGATTGCTCACTCATAATAAAAATGTAAACTTTTGTAAAAATTTATCTAAAAATCCTAAAGTTTTTCAAATTTGTACCGTAAAACATATTGAAAAAAATATGTAAAAAGGATTTGTAAGATGAATGATCCAATTAAAATTAGTGATTTGCCAATTTATCAACAAGGTTTTGCAAAAGAATGCGACAAAGATGGCAATGGTATATTAGAAACAACTGATTCTTTTGATGAAATAAGTTTATTCAATCAAAAAATCAAAGACGTTATGGATGGAAAACTTACTTCCGGCGGGAAATCAATATTCTCACAACAAGATGTTGCCCCTGCAGATGCAACAAGGGTTGCTGAATCTCCAGAAGTTATGGCTATGAAAATGAAGACAGAGCAAACTCAAAATACTCAAGCAAAAAAACAACCACAACCTATAAATAAAAAAATTGGTGTGAACTATCCGGCTTCACTTAATAAAAATATAACTTATGACACGGAAGTTTTAAATCAAGCTTTGAATAATGTTTTAAAAAAATCAAACAGCAAACTTAAAAATACCGCTGATTCTTTTTTAGAAAATGCACAAAAAGAAAATGTTGACCCACTTATCTGTATAGGTATTGCAATGCATGAATCCGCTAACGGAACATCTTGGGCTGCACGAAACAGAAATAATATTGGTGGAATTGCAGACCAAGCAAAAACAAGAAAAGCAGGAAGATTTGTAAGTCGCACTTTCCAGAATGTACAAGACAGTATTAAAGTTGTAGTCGATACTATTAGTACAAGAATCAAAAATGGAAATAAAACAATTAACTCTATTGCAAATTCTGGTAGATATTGTGCAAAGAGTGTTGCTCCAGCTTGGGCAAATAATGTTGCTAATTTTGCAGAACAGGTAAGACAAGAGTACAACAGACTACTACAAGCAAAACAATCCTAAATAAAGGACACAAAAAATGGTAGATTTTATTAATATTAAAAACTTATTTGGAATAAAAAAAGATATCGCATTGGAATGTGATAAAGATGGTAATGGAAAGTTAGAAAAAACAAAAGATTTTGATGAAATAAGCTTATTTAATCAAAAAATGGATGATTATAAGAACAAGAATTTAAACAAGTCATCTCTGTTTACTGCTGCAAGAGATGCAACGTACGTTGCAAATAAGCCGGTTGATGCTTTTGTCACAAATAAAAACACTGATTTTAGCAAATTGATAAAACTCACTCCACACGACAAAGTTTTATCAATGCTTAACTACGAAGCTAAAAAACGTGGTGTGAAGTCACTCGATCCCAAACTTGTTGAATATTGGGCTCAGAAAGTCGAAAAAATTGCAAAAGAATATGATGTGCCGGAAGTTCTTTTAATTTCTATTATGGGTCAAGAATCCAATGGTAAATTTGAAAAAAATAAAGATTCTGATTGTGGCGCCGGTCCTATGCAATTAACAACACCGGCTATTAATGCTTTTTTCCCTGGGGCAAAAGGTAATTGGAATGATTTATTTAAAAAAATGAATCCAAAGCTTCTTAATGACATACTTAGTTATAAAGATTCAAAAGGAAGACCAATTAAAACACCGGCAGCATTAAGAAAAGCCTGTGCAAATGATGATGAATTCGGAATTAAAGTCGGTTTGTTATCATTTGAAATGGAGTATGTAAAAGCCGTTGCTCGAAAGAAATATAGAGGACCTTTATATCTAAATGTTCCTAAAGCTATTAAAGGTTTACAAGATGGTTCTATTGAATTTACAGAATTGCAAAATAAAGCTATTGTACAAATTGCACTAGAGAACTACAATTCAGTTCCTAATAATAAAAAGAAATATGCTCAAAATGTTGTCGACTCACTTGCTACAAGTGGAATTAAATTTGAAGACATAAAACCGATTAAGAAGTCGTAACGACATAGTTGTAAACCTTGTTTAAAGTTTCTTCAAAAGCATTCTGGTTTCCAAAGAAAACATGAAATTCTGCGATATTGCGTCCAATTTGCTGTAAAGATTCAACAGGAATTGGAGGACCGGCCGGTGTTGTTCTTGCCGGATTTTGAGGATTTGATATAACTCCTGTAGAACGTAAAATCGGAAGCATTAAAGTATTTTTGTAAACCTCATATTGTGTCAAACCTTTTGTCACAATACCTATGTTATTGTTTTCCTCGTCTATCAAAAGTCCACGTTGCATTGGAGCTGTATTGTTTTTAACTTCCACTCCTCTAATTTTTGGCAAATTTTCTCTGATATTATAATCCGCATCAAAATTGCGTTTAATTAAAATATTCATATCTTCTGAAAAAGCCTCTTGTATCGGTTGATTCAGTTCAAACACAGCATTCAAAATATGATTCTTTTGAGAATTTACCCAATCAAATTTAAAACTCAACGATGTGGATGCTCTATCTAATGATATTGTAGCTGAAACAACATCCCAAACACTTTCAAAATCGACTTTTAATGCAGCTCTCAAATGTGTCTTTAATACAACTTTTGAACGCAAAATTTTCAATTCATTCCCTTTATCATCTGACTTTGGTCCAAAATTATAGCTATCACCTAAATCTGCAAAATCTACAAGCGACATTTTTATACCATTAATATAAATTGTGCCATTTTCAATTTTTAGGAATAAGTAAGAATTTTCCAAGCTATATTCCGTAACATTTAAGTCTGTTGGTTTAGTAATAGGCATAATATAATCAACCACATTTGGTTTTATATCCTCAACTTCTGCTAAATATGTATTAATTCCTGTATAATCTTCAGTTACGGGAATTCGCTGAGTATCCGTTAAAAGAGTTTTCTCAAAACCTTTTTGATACCCAATTTTATCATACCCTTCCAATTTTTCTGCCGTAGAAAATTCTATAATACCGGAGAAAGGTTTATCAGAAAGATTTATGATTTTCTTCTCCTCAAAGTGGTTTTTGAATTTTAACTCATCAATAATAGTATTCGCAACCTGTTTAATTTTCTTATATCTTATCAAGTTTTCGCTATGCACATCCTCTGTTGAACAACCGCAAATACTGTCATGTGCTTGATTTTGAAGTAACATCTTATACGCATATTCTATCAATGTATCATATTTTTTTTCTTCTTGTTGTTTTGCAAAACGATTTGCTAAATCAAGCAAATATGAACATTCGACATTTTCACGTTTCAAATCCAATCTTGAAGAATAACAGCCTTGCAGAGTAAATGTTTTTGAATTATCACGCAATTCGTCATTCCATTCAAATTGATTAAAGGTATCTTCTACTTTTTTAAAGTAATCAAATAATGAACCTAATTTTATATGATAGTTGTCTTTTAAAATTTCATTAACAGCTTCAATTTGGTTCGCAATATCCATTTCTACACCCAGATGATCGGCACCAATCGGTAAAAGAATTACATCACCTGATTTTTCTGCAATTTTATCCAAATTATCTTTCAATAGTTCTGCTTTTTTTTCAATTGAAGTTTTGATTGAAAATACATCATTAAAATATCCTCTAACAAGATTTACCGTATCCATTCCACACCATTTGAATTCAGCAGGGAAATCACCGCAGCCACGCCAAACAACACATTTATTAATTCCGAAATCTCGCAAAATTTCCACAACATTTTGGCTATGTCCAAATGTATCTGGCAAATACCCGATAAAATCTTTACACCCATACTTTTTTGCTGTTTTCAACCCGATTTCCAAATTTTTGGAAAAACATGTTTTATCAGTTAAAAATTCATCAACCAAGCAAAAAAAAGGACCTACAAATAATCGTTTTTGGTGAATTAGAGTTAATACTAGCTCTCTTTTTTCTGGACGCATTTCCAAATAATCATCCAAAGCACTAACTTGACCATCAAAATAAAAGCTCGGAATCATATTTTCACTAAGCATATCAAGAATATTGTCGAACACTCTCAACAAACGCATTCTAAAAATTTCAAACTCTCTATACCATTCCCTGTCCCAATGGGTGTGAAGGTAGGCTATAACTTCTTTACTCATAGGCTTATGTTACATCAAAAAGATGAAATGAACAAGTACACGCATCAATAACTTGACTACTACATTTATATGATTTTAACAAACTTTCCTAAAGTACATGTATTAATTAGTCGTATAAAATATTGACTATATAAAAAATAACATTAAATAATGAAGAAGTATAAGGTGCATTAGATGCACCCTACATTGACAAAATAAATCGCATTAATTTGATGATTTAAGTAGTAAAACAAAAGGAGATTTCCACCTATGGGAATGGCAGCTTCACAAGCAAGATATTTAGCGCTTACCGCTCGTAAAACAAATACAGAGTGGGAAGGGCAGCAGATTAACCAAGCTAGAACAGCCTTGGCAAATCAGAGCGCAAATTTATTCAACAGATTGCTTGGTCTGGAAGTTCCTAATGCTCCAAAAACTACTGATTACACGGAGCTCCAATATTCATTTTCGGATGGTGACAACGAATCTGTAATTGATAGTTGGCAGCAACTATCAACGGCTAACCCTGATTACAATTACGTAGTTAAATCATATTATTTTGCGAATATTTACACCGGTTCAGAAAAAAAACTTGAAAATCCTCAAGTTCATACCAATAAAGAGGTTGTTGAAAATACGTACATAAACCCATCTGCAACACTAAATGATGATGGTTCTTATTCTATAACCTTCCCAAATGGTGCGCAAATCAATTGTGAAGAAATAACAAACGATAAAACTGCGAACGATCAAAAAATGAAAGTTGCTTTTAATGATTTTGCAAAAGCCAAAAAACTTGCCTACGAAGCGGGTGCTATTCCGGATGGTGATGTTTACGGATATCAAGATGCCAGTGGAACTTGGCATTTCTATCTTAAACAAGAAATTGATGATATCAACAATATGCATCCGACTGTAACCCTAGACCCTACATCTAACACATACACAATTACAACAGCGGATGGCAGTGAAACTCGCACTTATGAGCCTATTACAGAAGAAGATATTCAAAAAGATACAAAGTTTGAAGAAGCACTTAGAGATTTTGAAGTTGCAAAGGGTTTAGCACAACAAGATGGTGTACTGACTACAGACAATGTTTATGGATACCATGACTCAGATGGAACATGGCATTTCTTTGTACCGGATGATTTAGAGAATCCAAAAGACTATACTTCTCAAATGACAACATACATTGGTAACTGCAAAGCCACTGAGCTAACCCAGTTTACGGATGATGATGCAACAGAGCTTGCGCAAATTCTTAGAGATTGCGGCGAAACTTCCGCAATTAGCAAATATTTGAGTTTTGATAACGATGGCAATCTTGTCTACGATGGCAAAGGTATTTATTCTTTCACAATGAATGGAAAAAAATATTTCACTACTGAAAATGATTTGTATAACAGTATGAACACTCCTCAAGATCCAACACAGCCAATTGAAATTCAAAATAAGTTATCATACTACAACGCAAATTATCTTAAAAAGAAAATAGAACAAACAAATAACGCTCTTTTAGAAACTGACGGTAACGGAAGATTCAAATCTGTTAAATTTGATAATGACAGCGTTGTATATGATTTGAATGTTGAAACTGTAACCGACGAAGCCGCCTACAAAGACGCTATGAATGAGTATAACTATAAAAAAGAACAGTACGAAAAAACAATTGCTGATATTAACGCTCAAACATCCATAATCCAACAAGAAGATAGAACCTTGGAACTACGTCTAAAACAACTTGATACAGAACAAAATGCTCTTGCAACAGAAATGGATGCCGTTAAGAAAGTTATCAAAGACAACGTCGAAAAAACTTTCAAAACATTTAGCGACTAGTGCTACGCACGTAGTTAATTTACTAGATTGTTTTATCACTACAAAATCTTTAGTCGTAGGTGCTACGCACGTAGATAATTTACTAAATTATTTTATCACTACAAGATCTTTAGTCGCAGGTGCTACGTACGTAGACATTGGGGTGGCTTCTTGGTGTAGACTACTGGATGATATCATAACTACTGGTTCCGCCTCTAAGTGAGACTACAGGTTTGGCGCATTCCCTCTCCTCGGGGGAGGGTTAGGGTGGGGGCTTATTTATTATAGGGTGAGGTTTTATCAGCCAAAAATTGAAAGTTGTTTTTAAACCGCTAGTCGTTGTAACTACCAGTTTGCCGTCATTACGAGGAACGTTAGTGACGAAGTAATCCAGTTAAATAATAATTTATGGATTGCCACGAAAATTCTCAAAGTTCAAAGTAAGGCTACTTGCCGAAAGCCCAAATTTTCTCGCAATGACGCACTAATTTTTACCGGATAGTTGTACCCTATAAAGGGATGGGATTCTCCATACTTGTAGTTACAACTATTAATTGTTTTAAAACAATTTTCCACTTTCCACTACTCCACCTACACTATCTTATCTTTTCTGTCAACTAAATTAAAAAAAATTTGAAATGCATAAAATATTTGTGTAGTATAATATAAAAGGCGCTTTTTGCAAAAGAGGAGTGTGGTTTATGAAAAGATTAGTTAGTACTATATTAATGACAGCTGTTTTGATGGGTATAGGTGCAGCCTATGCCGCATCACCTGCCGAAATGTACGATGATGTATGGAAAATTGTTAATAAAAAATATTATGACCCATCAAATAACTCACAAGATTGGGCTCGTTGGAGATATCGTTATGAAAACAAACTTAAAACAAAAGAAGATGCTTATGTTGCAATCGAAACGATGCTCTCTAGCTTAAACGATCCTTATACAAGATTTTTAGACCCAAAAGAATTCTCTGAAGAAACTCAATCAATCAAAGGTTCTTTAAAAGGTATAGGTACACAAATTGGAATCAGAGATGGCGAGCTGGTTATTATAGCACCACTAGAAGATTCTCCTGCAGAAAGAGCTGGACTACTCGCAGATGACAGAATCCTTGAAATCAATGGTGAAAGTACTAAAGGTATCAACATTGATGCCGCTGCCGACAAAATCAGAGGTGAAAAAGGAACTACTGTTACTTTACTTATTCAAAGAAAAGGTGTGCCAAACAAGTTATACAGCGTTGTTAGAGATGAAATTGAAGTAAAATCTGTTTCTTGTAAACCACCTTTTGAAACAGAAATACCAAATGATATACAATACATTCGCTTGAGCTCTTTTATCAGTAAAAATGCTGCCGGTGAAATTGAATCAATTTTAAATAATTCAAGTCACGTAAAAGGATACATTATCGATTTGCGCTCAAATCCGGGGGGACTTTTAACTAATGCTATTTACATTTCTGATATGTTATTGCGTGGCGGTATTATTGTAAGTACAGTTGATAGAGATAGTTATAAAACAACTACAAGAGCCAGAATACAACAGGTTACAGATAAACCGATTGTTGTGTTGATTAATAAAGGTTCAGCTTCTGCAAGTGAAATTCTAAGCGGTGCACTTAAAGACAACCACAGAGCTACAATCGTTGGCGAACAATCATTCGGCAAAGGTCTGGTACAAGAAATTAACAGATTGCCTGACGAAGCCGGCATGAATATAACTATCCAAAGATATTTAACTCCATCCGGAACAGATATTCATAAAAAAGGTATAACTCCAGATGTTGTGGTAGAATTAACTCAAGAGAACGCAGAAGCAAAAAATGACGTTCAGTTAAAGAAAGCAATTGAAATATTGGAAAAAATGACATGTCTGGTACAGGGGTAAAAAAAGAGTGGATAATTGAAGGCAAGAGTTCACCTTCATCAAGTCATAGCAGTCAAGCTATAATAGATACATTATTAAAAGTTAGGGGCATAACAACCGAAGAGGCGAAAAAAGATTTCCTTAATCCTCTAGGGATAACACTAATGCACCCTAATGCTTTTTGTGATATGCAAAAAGCAGTTGATAGAATTGTAAAAGCCATAGATGAAAAGGAAAATATTCTTATTTATGGTGACTTTGATGCCGATGGTGTTACATCAACTTCTGTTCTTATGAAAACATTTGCGTACCTTGGTGCAAATGTAGATTACTATATTCCGGATAGAGAATCCGAAGGTCACGGGCTTAATACAAAAGCTCTTGTAAAACTTCTTACGCAAAAGAAACCAAAGCTGATTGTAACAGTAGATAATGGTATCAGTAGTGTAGAAGAAGTTAAATTTATCAATAGTTTTGGTCGTGATGTTATTATTACAGACCACCACGAAGCACCGGATGAAATGCCACCAGCACTCGCTATAATTAATCCTAAAGCGATGAACGCTCTGGACGAAAAACTAACTTCAACTCAGATTGAGTATTTGACATCTCTAGCCGGAGTTGGTGTGGCATTTAAGCTTGCTCAAGGAGTTTTGGAAAGATATGATAAAATCGACTACTCTTACGAGTTACTTCCGTTTGTAACCGTTGGGACAATTGCTGATTTAGTGCCGCTTATTGGTGAAAACAGATATTTTGTAACAAAAGGACTTGAACTAATTGCAGCAGGAAAACATTATGGCATCAAACGTATGCTTGATGTTGCGGGAGTCGGAACAGATAACGGATTAACTGCAGAACAAATTGCATTCACCGTTGCGCCAAGAATTAATGCTTCCGGTAGAATTGACACCGTTGATTCTGCAATAAAAGTAATGATTTCTGAAAACAAGCAAGAAATTGAAATGGCAATAATTTCATTAGAAAACTTTAATAAATTAAGACAAGAAATGTGTGCCAATACATTTGCTGAAGCTGACGAAATCTGGAAAAACTCCAGAAGCCGAGATAATGCAATTGTGCTTTTTTCAAAAGAATGGCACATTGGAATCATTGGCATTGTCGCTTCAAAGTTTGTTGAAAAATACTATAAGCCAACATTCATAATGAATTATAATGAAGAAACAAAAACATTCCGCTGTTCAGCTCGTGGGGTAAAAGAGCTGAATCTCTATGACATAATTTCTAATATTTCTGAATACTTAGAGGGTTTTGGCGGACACCAAATGGCAGGTGGTTTTGCGTTTTCAGAAGAAAAAGCTTCTTTTGAAACAATAAAAAAAGCTCTTAATAAAACTGTTGATGAAATGTTGAACGGACAAAAGTTAAATCCTTCAATAGATGTCGATATGGAATTATCTATAAGTGATGTTGATGTCGATTTAGTAGAAACAATTTCACAATTAGAACCTTTTGGAATGTCAAACCCATCACCAACATTTGTGGTAAAAAATTTAGTACTCAAACAGAAAAAACTTATGGGCTCTACAAAAGACCACTTAAAATTAACAGTAGAAACTCCTACCGGAACAGTAGATTGTGTATGGTGGTCAAGAGGAGATATTCCGCTTATTCAAGGCGACAGGCTGGATATAGCGTTTGCTCCGCAGCTTAACACTTTCAATGGTGTAACTTCTGTTCAATTGATACTAAAAGATATTCACTCAGATGCTTTAGTTGAAGAAGAAACATCAAAACAAAAGGTTTACGACCATAGAAAAAAAACAAATATTTTAGCACAGGTTAACGATTATATAAAAACATCAAAACATTCTATTTGCGCTTTTGTGGAAGATAGAAGCATTATGGAAATGTTAAAACCATTCAAAAATATTTGCGAACATATTGTAAATAGAAAAACGGCTCAAAAAAGCGATGTATTGATGTTTTTTGATTATCCGGCAGATGACGATGTTATGCAAAACCTTATGGCTACTGTTTCACCGGATTCAATTCATTATATGAATTACCAAAAAGGCAAGTATAATGAAGAACTATTATTAAAGACCTTTTCCGGCATGATAAGATACACTTGTAACACGCTAGAAGGTGATTTTAATTTGGAAAGAGCCGCTTCTGCGCTTGGAATCACAGGTGATGTTGTTGAAACTATATTAGAAATGTTTGAAGACACCGGAATGATTAAGATTACGGAACGTGGTGATGACAGCTTTCATATAGATTTTTTAGAAGCTGTAGAGTTATCAAAAGCATTACATACAACTAAATATGCCGAATTTGTAGAGCTTATGAATACAATCAATGATTTTAAATATAAGTTTATGACTATTGATTTGGGATAACTTTTAGTTGCAAATATTTGATAACATAGGCACTTATTCGACCTCTTTACATTCCCGCTGTTTATGATAGCATGGTTCTATAAGGAGAAATATTATTATGAAAAATTATGAATTGTTGACTATTTTTAAACCAAGTCTTGATTCAGAAGAATTAGACAAAGTTGTAGATAAAATTTCTGAAGAAGTTAAATCTTACAAAGGTTCTGTATCTTCTGTTGATAAAATGGGACGTAAGAAATTAGCTTATGATGTACAAGGTTACAGAGATGGTTTCTTTGCAACTATTATCGTATCACTTCCTTCTGAAGCTGTAGTAGATTTCAAAAGAAGCTTGAAATTGAACGAAAACGTTCTTAGATTTATGTTTATGGAAGAAGCTAAAAAGGCTCAAACTGTATAGTATAAATCTTCGAAAGTGAAGTTAAAAAACAGTCGACGTCAGGCAATATTTTGTAAAGGTAAGAACAAAGAAAGTTTGTAGTTATTAATACAAAATATGTGTAGATAAAAAGTAATCTAGAAAGTGAAGTTAAAAAAATGGCATTAGCGAAGGCAGTTGTAACAGGTACAGTATTTAGAGCACCAGAAAAACGTTTTACACAGAACAATGTTCCTGTATCATCTTTTGTACTTAATATTGGTGATAGAGAAGAAATGTTAATTAGAGTTGTGGTTAGACGTGCGGCTTTGGATGAAGTAGTTTCTGAAATATCTAAAGACGAAAGAGTACTTGTTGAAGGCAGACTTCAGATTACTACTGTAAAAAATGATAGTGGTGCTGAAAGAAGAATTTTCGAAATTGATGCAAACGCTATCGAAAAAATGGGTGGTGCGGCTCCGGCTTCCAGCTCTGCTAAATCATCTGATTCCGGTGAAGATATTGTGAAATTTTCACAGGATGAATTCTCTGATGAGTTAATCGGAGAAGAAGAAATCCCATTCTAGGTGCTACGCACGTAGATATTGGGTCGGCTGCTTGGTGGAAACTACAAAATGGCTTTAGGACTACAAGTTCCGCCTCGAAGTGGAAACTACCAATTAGACGTAATAAAAAGAACGCGCGTAGACATTGAGTCGGCTGCTTGGTGGAAGCTACAAAATGGCTTTAGAACTACAAGTTCCGCCTCAAAGTAAAAACTACAAGTTTGGCGCGTCCCCTCGCCTAGCAGGAGAGGGTTAGGGTGAGGTAGAAGAAAACACAGAGCTCATAATTAGAGCAAGTGATGTCCCTAACGAACTTAACGACTTAACGACATCGGACTTAACGACAAAATAAAAAACAGGCTAGAAAGGCAATAAAACAATGGCAAAACAAGATGCACAAGATAGAAAAAAACGTAAGACCTGCTCATTCTGCGCAGATCACGTAGAATCTATCGATTACAAAGATGCTGCAAAACTTAAAAGATACTTAACAGAAGCAGGAAAAATCATTCCTCGCAGAGTTACTGGTAACTGTGCAAGACACCAAAGAATGGTAACAAAAGCTATCAAAAGAGCTAGAGAAGCTGCAATTATCAGTTATGTATTTGACTAATTTTAAGTGGTCAGTATAATTATTTTAAAGGAATGGTGGAATTTATTTTGCCATTCCTTGTTTAAATCAAAACCTCCATAGATAGGGAGGTCGTAGTTGTAGGCGAAACTTTGTTGAGCCGTACAAATACGGGTGGGTTGCAATTTAAAATTTTTATAATACCCATCCCAACCTTCCCTAACAAGGGAAGGGGTTTATTACATTAGTAAGAAGGATTAGACTATGAACAATCAAATCACAATCAGATCAGACAGAAAAGACGATTACACTTTTCAGTACAAAGGCGAAGATGTAACTTTAAAAGCCGGAAGTATCATTAGTATTGCAGACGGGTTGGCAGAGGTTGTCCTTCCTACCTGTAAAATGAAAATTGTTAAAAATCTTATCGTTATTAAAGAAGATGCAAAATAATTAAATAGAATTAAATTCAAAAAAACAGGAAGTTGTAATTGTTTAGCAACTTCTTGTTTTTTTGTAAATAAATTGTAGGTCAAGCATTGCTTGATAAAAACGTATTTTAATATTGTCGGGCACTCCTAGGCCTACAGACATCTAGTACTATGGCAGGATAGGTTCATTATTATAACGACAACTATGTGGACGCCTACGATTTGCATTCATAAAGTTAAAGAATTCTTTAACAACTTTAGTTGGATTGTTAGCAGAGCTTTCCCAAGCTTCAAGCTCTCGGTTCGCTTTCCATAATTTGTTTTTAACATTTTCTAACTTAAACTTTGTATCTTCCAGCTTATCCTTGGTTTCTTCTAACTCCTTTTCTAATTCTGATGGTTCTACAAATAGTTTATCCTTTGGACGTTTCAACATTAGTGCACCTAATGAAATAAGCCCCAAACCAATTGTACCCATTATACCTTTTTTAGTCGGCGCTGAAACATTTTTTGCAGTAAATGTTGGTAGTGGATAATCATTCTTCTTGCGCAAAGAATAATTCTGATTAGAATATAGATTTGCATTTTGAATGTTGTTGATTTTCATACAATATACTCCTTTTTTTAGAAGAAAAATTGAGAAAAGATAATTTGCTACCTTGTATTTATATCGTTACAAAATCGTTACAATCAGGTTTTACATTTTGTTCGTAATAAAAACGAGGCGATATAATTTTCGCCTCGTTTTGCTATAAATTTAGAATAATAGAATTCTCTTATCTAGTCTTTTTTGTATCTTTAATCTTGTCTTCAATTTCACTCCCTAGAGCAGCTCCACCAAGACCTGCGGCAACCATTACCGCTCCACCAACAACAACCGGCAATGCAAATACACCAGCTATCAAAGGTACACAAACACCTAATAAACCAGCGATTGAGCCAGTGCCTAACCCTACCAAGCCGCCGTTCATACCCTTAAATGACGGTGCTGTAGGCTGTTGTTGAGGATTTACACTAGCAACTCTGTGTGAGTTAGTTTTTGGTAAAGTTCTTTGATAATTAACTTGATTTTGAATAGCCGAAATACGCATATATACACCTCCTAATTTTTTAATTTTTTATATTAGTGTAAATCAAATAAAAATGCAATATTAAAAGAATAATTGTTTAGTTTTGTATACACAAATTTAAAGATAAACAAAAACATGATACAACGATTGACATAAATTATTTATAGACTAGAATTATAATATAACTTAGTATAGTAAGTTAACGTAGTATATTTAATCAAAGAAGGAGATTAATCTCATGGCACGTGAAAAGTATGAACGTACAAAACCGCACGTTAACATTGGTACAATTGGCCACGTTGACCACGGTAAAACAACATTAACAGCAGCTATTACTGGTGTTATGGCTGCAGCTGGTAAAGCACAAGCTAGAAAATTCGATGAAATCGATGCTGCTCCAGAAGAAAAAGCAAGAGGTATAACCATCTCTACTGCTCACGTAGAATATGAAACAGATGCTAGACACTACGCACACGTTGACTGCCCAGGCCACGCTGACTATGTTAAAAACATGATTACAGGTGCTGCTCAGATGGACGGTGCTATTCTTGTAGTTGCTGCTACAGACGGTGCAATGCCTCAAACTCGTGAACACATCTTGTTAGCAAGACAAGTTGGTGTTCCAAACCTAGTTGTATTCTTAAACAAATGCGATATGGTTGACGATCCAGAATTATTAGAATTAGTAGAAATGGAAGTAAGAGAACTTCTTTCTTCTTACGAATTCGATGGTGACAATATTCCATTTATCCACGGTTCAGCTCTTAAAGCATTGGAAGCTGTTCAAGCTAATCCAAACATTCAAAGAGGCGAAGACAAATGGGTTGATAAAATTTGGGAATTGATGGACGCTGTTGATACATACTTCCCAACTCCAGAACGTGACTTAGATAAACCATTCTTGATGCCAGTTGAAGACGTATTCTCTATCACAGGTCGTGGTACAGTTGCTACTGGTAGAGTAGAACGTGGTATTGTTAAAGTTGGTGACGAAGTTGAATTAGTTGGTTTAGGCGAAACTAAGAAAACTACAGTTACCGGTGTTGAAATGTTCAGAAAACAACTTGACCAAGGTCAAGCTGGTGACAACATTGGTGCATTGTTAAGAGGTATTGATAAAACTGAAATCCAACGTGGTCAAGTTTTATGTAAACCTGGTTCAATCCACCCACACACTAAGTTCACTGCTAACGTTTACGTATTGACAAAAGATGAAGGTGGACGTCACACTCCATTCTTCCCTGGTTACAGACCTCAGTTCTACATCAGAACAACTGACGTAACTGGTTCAATCAAATTCGATGGTGAAATGGTAATGCCTGGTGATAACGTAGTTATGGAAGTTGAATTAATCAACCCAGTAGCTATCGAAGAAGGTATGAGATTCGCTATCCGTGAAGGTGGTAGAACAGTTGGTGCCGGTGTTGTAGATAAAATTATTGAATAATTGATTTAATTATCTATAATATTTAAAATAACCTGATTTCTTTTGAAGTCAGGTTATTTTTTTGCAAATATCTATAATAAAATCTTTAAATATCTGGATTGCCACGTCACTAACGTTTCTCGTAATGACGCACTATAATTGTTCGATACTGCAAATTGTAAAAATATTTTGTTAATTAAATCAACAAATAATTATTTTCTGTATTTGTAATAAAAGTTTTTTTATAACTTTTAGGAACTTCTATGTATTGATATTCCGTTTTTTTCTTTAACCCACAAAGTCCAATAACAGAGTCATGCTTGAAAAAATTTTTGATAAATTGCATATTTAATTCCTTTCGTGGTTATGATATAATAACACTACTTATTTAAGTATTATTTAGGATATGTCAAGTTTTGAAAGCGAGGTTAAATATGGCAAAAGTTACTAAAGAAATGGGAATAATGGAAATCGTACAAGCTCATCCGGAAGCTGTTGCAGTTTTCCAAAAATATGGAATGGGTTGTATTGGTTGTGCTGCTGCACACTTTGAAAATCTTGAAGCTGGTGCAAAAGTTCATGGTTTTAATCCTGATGAAATGGTTGCAGAAATTAATTCACTAATTGAGGAGTAATTATATTGTTAATGTGGCAATTTTTATGTGTCGTCGGTATTGCATTTGTAATACTTGAAATTTTCACGCCAAGCATGTTCTTTTTAAACTTTGCTTTAGCTGCGTTTATTACAGCAATTGTATCTTTAGTTACACTAAATCATTTTGCGCTTGTTCTAATATTTTTCGTTTTCTCTTTTATATCTTTTGTTTTCTTAAGACCGATTTTACTTAGAAGAAATTCAAAGGACACTGAAACCGGAATTGAAGGTAAATATATCGGCAAAGTAGCAAAAGTTACGGAAGAAGTAACAAAAGATAGAGGTGTCATTACTATTTACGGTGAACGTTGGGAAGCAAGATGCTTAGGAGAACAATCTATTCCTGCAGGAGTCGATGTTAAAATCGTGAGAAATGACGGCTTAATTATGTTTGTAGAGAAATAATAGGAGTTTTATATGATTTCATTATCAGTATTATTAATTGCACTTGCAATACTTTTTGTATCAAAAGGTGTTGTTATCGTTCAACAAGCGGAAGTTGTTATAATAGAGCGTTTGGGTAAATTTGATAGAGTTCTACAATCAGGTTTTAATTTTATAATTCCTGTTATTGAAGCCCCACGAGCTATTGACTGGAAGATTACACAAAAAAGTTTTGATGGTTCTTCATATTCTGTAATTCAAAAGAGAACTAAAATTGACTTAAGAGAAGCTGTTTATGATTTCCCAAGACAAAATGTTATCACAAAAGATAATGTATCTATTAGTATTAATGCTCTTTTATATTTTCAAATAGTAGATCCGAAATCAGCTGTTTATGAAATCCAAAATTTACCTGAAGCTATTGAAAAGTTGACTCAAACTAACTTAAGAAACCTTGTTGGACAATTAGACTTGGATGAAAGTTTAGTTTCAAGAGATAAAATTAACCATGAATTGCGTGCTATATTGGATGATGCTACCAATAAATGGGGCGTAAAAGTTAACAGAGTTGAACTTCAAGACATCATTCCTCCTGCTGATATTCAATCTGCGATGGAAAAACAAATGAAAGCTGAACGTGACAGACGTGCTGCTATTTTAGAAGCTGAAGGTTTGAAAAAATCAGCCGTGCTTAAAGCAGAAGGGGAAAAAGAAGCTGCTATTAATAGGGCTGAAGGTGAAAAGAAAGCTAATATTTTACGAGCAGAAGGTGTTGCTCAAGCTAGAATTTTAGAAGCTGATGGTGAAAAAGAAGCAATACAAAGAATTATCAATGCTCTTGCTGATAAAGGTCAACCGGACAAGTACTTAATTGCAATGAAATACTTGGAAACAATGGAAGCTATAACCAGTGGCAAGGATAATAAAGTTGTTTACATGCCTTATGAAGCTACCGGAATATTGAGTTCTGTTGACGGCATTAAGCAAATGTTTGACAAGTAAACAAATTATAAATATTATAATAATATAATTATCAAGAAAGGGTATAGAATATGAAAAAAGGTTTATTATTAACTTTAGTAGCATTAATGGCTACAACTGTAGCTTTTGCTTACAGTTATGACACAAAAGTTCCTGTTCCCGGAAAAACGCTTACTGACGGAAGATTGCAATCTGAAATGTTATTTCCTGTATATGCATATGGGTTAAGAATAGCAACTGCAGATTGTCAGGAATATTCTATTTCAAATACAGAAGTAGTAAAACCTAAAAATAATGGCAATTGGGAAGAAGTTTGGACTGTAAAAGCTTGCACAAGAACAGCTAGAATTCCTATTAAATTTTCTACTACAGAACAAGGAACTGACTTTGCTATCGACCCAATGGGCGTAAGATGGACACAAGCAAAATAAGTTAGGGGTAAATTAAGGGAAATATAAAATGAAAGTAGAAAGCATTAATCCTGTCGTTAGACAGCTATCTTAGTACGCAACTGATAAAATGTTTGCGGCTATGAGTGGGAATTATAAAGATTTCAAGAATGCTTCTAAGGCTTTTGGCAAATTAGCCAGTGAAAATTTGGAGCTTTTACCTCAAGTGGAGGCTCCAAAAGCTTCTGGAATTCCTTTGTTTTCTAAAATTGGCAGAGGTATTATGAAAGTACTTTTCTTAGATAAGTTCAGAAGAAAAACTCCGGAAGAAAAGGCGGTTATAGAATATATAAGAAAACAAAAAATTCAAGAAGAAGCACACAAATATATGAGAATGGGTTAAAATAAATGGGAATTACATTTGGAACTGATGGCTGGAGAGCAGTATTAAATAAGGATTTTACGAAAGAAAATGTAGAGCGTGTTACGCTTGCTATAGGTAAGTATGTTTCAGAGAATTTTGGATTTGATAAAAAAATTCTCATCGGTTATGATCCTAGAAATATGGCGGATGAGTATTCTTTGTTTTGTGCTAATTTGCTTAAGGAATACGGTTTTGAAGTTTTATATTCTTCAAGAATAGTTCCAACTCCTGTTTTAGCTTATAATGCGTTAGTTGAAAATGGCTGTGCAATTATGTTTACAGCTTCACACAACCCACCGGAATATTTAGGAATGAAATTTATTCCGGATTATGCAGGGCCTGCGACTGCTGAAATCACTGATGAAATAGTTGCGAATATTGATAAAAAATTTAAGAAAAATGCAATTTCTGGTTCTATAAAAAAAGTTGATTTTGATACAAAATATAATAAACATTTATTAGAACTTATTGATATTAATGCAATAAAAAAATTAAAAACAAATATTATTTTTGATGGTTTATATTCAGCATCAATTGGGTATTTTGATACTTTATTAAAAGAAAATGATATTAAGTTTTCTGCTTTACACATGTTTCACGATTCGAATTTTGGTGGCGGAATGCCGGATCCAAAACCTAAATATTTAAAAGAGCTAATTGAACAGGTTAAAGCGACGCCAAACGCAATTGGACTTGCTAATGATGGCGATGCTGATAGGTTTGGAATTATAAATGAGAATGGAGAGTATGTATCTCCAAATATTATAATTGCAATTCTACTAAAACATTTGCAGGCTAAAGGATATACCGGAAGTGTAGTTAAGACTGTTGGTTCTAGCTTATTGATTGATAACGTAGCAAAAAAACTCGGAATTCCTGTAATAGAAACAGCTGTCGGATTTAAACATGTTGGTGAAGCTATGCGCAAAAACGATGTAATAATTGGCGGTGAAGAATCAGGCGGTTTAAGCATAAAAGGACATATTCCGGAAAAAGACGGGCTTTTGGCTAATTTGCTTATATTAGAAACAATGGCTGAAACTGAAAAATCCCTTGTAGAACTTCAAGAAGAAATTGAAAATATCGCCGGTGCAAAATTTTATACAGATAGAATAGATTTAAAACTTAACAATAAAGCTGAAATAAAACCAATATTAGACAAAACTAAAACATTAACAAAAGTATCAACATATGATGTAACTGATATTGATACAAAAGATGGTGTAAAATTGATGCTTGGTGACAAAACTAAAATTCTAGTAAGACCGAGCGGTACTGAACCTCTTTTGAGAATTTATTTTGAAACAAATTCTATTGAAAAGTTAGAAGAATTGAAGAAGGAATTAAAAATTTAATTTAAAGAATTAGAGGGCGGATGCTTTGCATCCGCCCTCTAATGTTACTCTATATAAATGCGATTTTGTTACCTGCAATGTCTCGCAGGTGGGTGAGTGCCTAAATAAATCCGTTTCCTGCTGGCGATTTTAAATCGGCAGGTATACTTCAAGTATTATAGAGCTTACTCTCCCTATTTATAAAAATGTAGGAACAAAATAAACATCTATATAGAGTAATAATATTATGTCATATAGTTTTATTTTTGTCGAGTAACATTTTGTTTCACTATATCTTTTATTATGATAAAATCAGAACATGAGTAACTTCTTATTACGTCAAGTTGAATATAATAATATACAAGAAGAATTGGCTTCTATTGAATTTGATTCTTCTTATAGAAATAAAATAGCGGAAAAATTCCGACATAAAAATATAAAAATTTATAATTTGTCTTTGGCACAAGCTAATATTCTTAAACAAACAGCTCTTATTTTTGGTGCAGATTGTGCAATTAATAGAAATGTTATAACAGGAAACATTGAAAAATCTGACGTAATTTTATGTGGAAGTTATTCTCAGTTATTAAAAATTTCAGAGAAATTAAAATCGCAACCATTCAAATTAGCAATTTTAGCAAAAGAAATTGAAGATTTTTTAAAGCCTTCGTTAAGAAAAACAAAAATTGTTGGGATTTTAAATGTTACACCGGATTCTTTTTCAGATGGAGGACTTTATAACGAACCGCAGATTGCGATAAAAAAACTTGTAGAACTATTTGAAGACGGCGCTGACATGGTTGATATTGGTGCAGAGAGCACACGCCCAAATTCTGTCGCAGTAAGTTTTGAAGAACAAATAAAACGTTTAAAACCGGTGTTAGAATTTATACAAAAAGAATTTAACGGCAAACTTCCAATAAGTGTTGATACGAGAAGTTCCGATGTTGCAGACTTTGCATTAAATCTAGGTGTAAATATTATTAATGACGTATCCGGAGCAGAATACGATCCTAAGATTTTAAATGTTGTTTCTAAATATAATGCCGGTATAATACTACAGCATTCAAAAGGAACTCCAAATTCAGAACCTGTATATACTAATCTAATAGATGAAATCTTTTCTGGCTTAAAAAATAAAGTTGATTATGCAAAAGAGGCCGGTATAAACAATATAATCATTGACCCGGGAATTGGTTTTGGTAAATCTCGTTTGGACAATTTGAAAATATTAGACAGTATAGATGATTTTTATGGTTTAAATTGTCCGGTTATGATTGGAATTTCCAGAAAAAGAATATTAGGAGTTCCGACTTCCGAAATATCTCTAAAAGACGCACTAACACTAGCTTATTCTTACCCTTTAATAGAAAAAAAAGTTGATTTTTTGCGAGTACACAACGTAAAAATGCACAAAACTTTCATCAATTCTTTACCCACATAGGTAATATATAATAACTAAATTATAATGTAATATTAATAAACAAGTTAGAATGAGACATAAATATGGGTATAATAAAGGATTTAATAAGCTTAACAGTCTTTAGTGTGTCACTCTACGTTTTATACAAAACGACAGATGATATATTAGCACTAATCTGTGTTTTGTTAATTGTGCTTATATACCTTCTTAAACATATAAAATTACAACGATATATAAAAAGAGAGCTAAATTCTCAAATTAATCTTTTAAATTTGATGTTTAATTCTTCAAAAGAGATGATTCTATATCACGATTTAGAACATAATATAAAAACTTGTAATAAAACTTTTTGCAATACGTTTAATATTCGACCTCAAGATGTAGAAAATCAAAAAACACAAGTTTTACTTAAATACCTATTAAAAGAGGATTATCGGGTAAAACAAGTTATGGATGAAGTATATCTTAAAAGTAAAAATGCTTATAATAGTGGTAAGTCAATGCAATTTTTAGAAAAATTTTATTTACCAAGTGGCGAACAAGGCATTTTTAACATTTTAATGATTCCAGTTTGCAAATATAATAAAGCTTTAAGTGGTTTTATTGTCGTAATTAATAACATTACAGAAATATATAAAATAACAAAAGAAGCAAGAGAAACCAGTGAGCAATTCCGTTGTATGCTTGATAATATGCCGATGTATGCATTTATGAAAGATTTGAACAACAAACTTATTGTTGGTAGTTCTTCTTTTGAAAAAATGATTGTAACTGATGGCAAAAAATTTAATGAAATGACATTGGAAGATGCGTATGAAAAAGAATATCTTGATTTCGTACGTGAAGAAGAACTTGAAATTTACAAAACCGGTAAGCCTGTTGTTATTGAACGTAAAATATCTTTCCGTGGCAGAATGTTTTGGGCTCGTGTGCATAAAGCTCCGGTTTATGACGAGGATGGCAATGTTCAATATTTACTGGTAATGTATGAAAATATGGAGGCTGAAAAAGAAATCGAGCGTCAAAAAGAATATTTTATAGAAACTCTAATTCATGATTTAAAAATACCAACTTTAGCACAGTTGCGTGGTTTAGAGCTTATCAAAAACGGTACAATGGGAGAGATAAACTCTGAGCAGAACGAACTTTTACAACAAATAGAAAATTCTTGTAAGTATATTCTTGAAATGATATCTATGGTTCTTAAAGCTTATCGATTTGAAAATGGACAAAAACACCCACTTTATGAAAAAATCAATATTCCGGAGCTAATTTTAGAAACTTTTGAAAATATGCAAAATAATGCAAAAGAAAAAGATATAACATTTCTTTTAGACATGCACAATGTAGATTCTTTAATAATTGAAGCTGATAGAGAAGATTTGAAAACTGTATTAATGAATCTTATATCAAACGCAATATTGTACTCAAACAAATCACAACAGGTAATTGTTTCGGTAGAAAAAAATGATAATTGTGCTCATTTTAAAATCATTAACAAAGGTATTATATTATCAGAAAGAGAATGCATGACTATGTTTGATAAAACATTAGACAATGCACCAAAATATTCGACAATAGGACACGGTATTGCCTTATATTTATGCAAAAAAATCATCGAAAGCCACAAAGGAGAGATTTATGCTTCTACTGATGGAATTAATACAAACATATTTACATTTACAATTCCACTCGAAGAAGAAAAAAATGTTTCTCAAATGGCAACACTATTAAATTCTTAAAATTGTCCCAAGAACTTACTACCGAAGAGAATCACACCAACCAGAATACTGATGATTGTTGCGAACATGACAGCTCCGGCAGAAATATCCTTTGCCATGCCAACCATTCTTGAATATCTATTGTGATAAATAGAATCTAAAGTAAATTCGATTGCGGTATTCAGCATTTCAGCTACAATTACAAGTCCTATTACAAACAAAAGAATGCAAAATTCTAATGCAGAAAATTTTAAAATTAATGCCAAAAATATAACAAGAAACGCAATTGCAACATGGATTCTTATATTTAATTCGCTCTTTAAAACCAGCCTAAAACCTTTTCTCGCATTCTTGAATGTATTATTAAAACCTTGTGCTTTAAATTTTGTCATACCCAATACTCTCCAAAGCTTTTCTTTGTTCTTCTATAACAAAATTGTATTCCTCTTCACTCTGATGGTCAAATCCTAACAAGTGCATAAGTCCATGACTTATTAAAAAAAATAATTCTTGTTCTTTATTTTTAGAATGACTTATATCACGATTATCGCCGGCAATTACCTTATCCAGAGCAATCACAATTTCACCTAAATTTATATCACCGTCAAAAATAAAGCTATTTTCATCATCCGCAAAAATTGCAAATGTTATTATATCCGCCGGATAATCCTTATTTCTGTAATCTCGATTAAGCTCCTGCGTTTTATTAGAATCACAAAACACAATATCTAAAGTTATTGAATCGTATTCTTTATCATTTAGGCAAGAACTTTCTTTCAGGTTTTGGATATAATACTCTAAAAGCCCCCTTGTTCTATCTATTACATCTTTTTCATCTACATTCCATCCATCAAAGATATTTTCTGTAAAAATATTAATTCTTGTCATTTTTCTTATTTTCCAACTCTTTTACCTTTGATTCCAAGTCCTTATCCAAAGATGTAGTCAAAATATCATGGCTATGTTTATTCTTATCCAACTCTTGAACCAAATCATTGTGGTACTTAATACGTTTATGGTGCATTCCTCTTAGCATTCTTGAGAAGGTTTCCGCTATAGTCTTTAAATCCTTTAGCGTTAGTGGAGAATCAGACAATTGACCGTCATTTAAACGTTCTTTTATGATTTTATTAATAATTGCATCAATTTCTTCATTAGAAGGATTTTTCGCAGCTCTCACTGCTGATTCTACAGCATCAGCAATCATAAGAATTGCAGTTTCTTTCATATTAGGTTTTGGACCAGGGTACCTAAATTGTTCTTCATTAACATTTTCAGCCCCTTCTTCCTTTAATGCTTCATTGTAAAAATAACTAACAAGACTTGTACCATGGTGCTGCAAAATAAAATTATTTATAACTTGCGGCAAATGCGCATCTTTTGCTAATTCAACACCATCTTTAGGGTGCGCAGTAATAAGCATTTTACTAAATCTTGGCGTACAAGCTTTATGCGGATTTTCAATACCATAAAAAGATTGGTTTTCTACAAAGAACATTGGTCTGAGTAATTTACCTATATCATGATACATAGCTCCAACTCTTGCTAAAACAGGATTAGCACCGATTGCTTCAGCTGCGTTTTCACAAAGGTGAGAAACTGTTAAACTATGATTAAACGTCCCCGGAGCTTCTTGCATCAATCTTTTTAACAACTCTTGATTATGATCAGCAAGTTCAGCCAAACCATACGGAGTCATTATTCTAAACATATTTTCTATTATCGGTAGTAATCCTAACAGAAGAACACCGCTTATTACAAAACAGTTTGCCACCAAACATCCTAAATCTTTTAAAATAAGTAGGTTATCAATATCCATCATATATTTTTCTAAGAAATATATACTACCTACGATTAAAATTCCGGCAAGAGAAATTTTTGCACTTACAATAAGTAAATCAGAGCGCTTTGAGAATTTAAGTTTTGAAACAGCAGTCATAACAACCGTATTCAAAAGCATAAATGATACTACAACTTCAATATTCCAGTGCATTCCAATTGCAATCAGTGCAAGCACAATAGTTGAAGCAAAAAACGCATTTCTTGGTGTCGTAAAAATAGACATTAATATCGTATATGCAGGTATCGGGATTATATAAGGACAAAATCCCGTCGGTAATAACGCAGAAAGAAATGCCAGCACAAGAGTAAATGAAGCTGCCATTGTCATATTTTTAGCGTCATAATATTGTTTTTCAAAGTTTCTTTCATATTGCAAAAATACAAAAGTAAAAAATGCTACAAGAATATATATACCAAGAATACCACCATAATTCACTTCTAATACATTATATCCGGCAGCTCTTAGAGCATCACGTTTTAATTTTGTAACAGGTTCACCTTCAAATACAATTTTATCACCCTTTTTAAACACTACTTCGTACGGCTTTACTGCGTTTTGAGCGTTCTTTTTGGCTATCTCTGTTGCAAACTCATCCACCACCAAATTTGGCACAATAATCTGATTTAGAATACCTGTAATCAATGAGCCTTGATATCTTGGAACATTATTGGGTAAATTCTTCCTTATAATTGCACTTACATTATTATTTTCAAAATCCTTGGATGAAATACCAACATTTAATACAGAAGTTAGAGTAATTTTAGCTTTATCAAAAACTCTTTGTAAATCATCATCATTTGCCTTTAGTAAAAATTCAACCAATCCTTTTTTACCGGATTCGTCAAACAATACATTTAATTCTTCTTTTTTTACTTCATCGCTAACATTTTTTTCACGGATTTTTTTAACAGAATTATGGAGAGTAACAAGGCTTGTTGCAATAAATTCGTCTTCTGCTTGAGTTAAAATAGGCTCTACACTTTGAGCAACTTCTTTTTTATGTTGTTCGGTTTTTTTAGTATCAATGACTTTGATATCTTTTTGAGCAACTATATCTTTTTTACTAATTCCGTTTTCTATAACTTTTTGGAAAAAATAATTCTGTGATGAAATTGTTACAGCCATTAAAAAAGTAAACAATATAAAACACATTATATTTCTAAAACGTTTTGATGATATAAAATCTAAAAATTTTGTCATAAATTACCCTTTATAGTTCTCATTCTTTTTTACTACAAAACCACACTTAGTACAAGCTAGAACGGTTCCTGTACTATCTACCGGCATAAAACTATGTTTACAATCAATAGCCTCATCTTTTTCCGGTTTGAAGGTTTCTCGAAAAATCCCATCCGGATTTGCTCCGGCACCTCTTTTATTTTTATTCAACCATTTTATAAACAACTCAAATATATACATATATCCGTTTTCAGCATTACATTTTAGCGCAACTTTAGAATTTCATCTGCTTCAACCTCAGTAAGCCTTTTGGCTCCACCTAAAATTTCAGTATTCAAAACTACTTGTGCATAAGATTCTGCCAACTCCAATTTCATATACGCATCCTCTATTGTTTTTGATGCCACAACAAAACCGTGATTTGCCATAAGTACAGCATCATACTTATCAAAAAATTGTACAGTATTTTCTACCAATTGCATAGTAGATGGTAGGGCGTAATCAGCTAGAGGTATTCCGCCAAAATAAAAAACATTCTCTGCCATAATTGGCTCCATTAAATCTTTTCCGGCAGAAGCAAAACTGCTCAAATATGGCGCATGAACATGAATTATATAATTAATTTCAGGTCTTTTCTTGTAAATTTCAATATGTAAAAACTTTTCACTAGAAGGCTTTTTACCTTTTTCCAAAGATTTTCCCTCAAAATCAGTTCTTACTATATGTTTTTTTTCTAAATAACCATTTGATGAACCGGATGTTGTTATTAACATACCATCTTTATAACGTGCCGATATGTTTCCGGAATATCCTGGAGTATAATTTTTATCACCGCACATTTTTCCATATTTAATAATTTGTTTTTTTAGCTTATTTTTATAAAACATCTTCCATATTCTTTACATCTTCTACTACTGCATGCTGCAACACAGGAGCTTTTCGCGATTGTTGAAAATCACTGCTATCTTCTTTATCTTCATCAGAATTATCTTGTTTTTTCTGAGCTTTCTTATCCTGCTTAATTTCTAATCTTTCGTAATCCAATTTTGAGCCCTTAGCATCCATCATAACTTCTACTAAGAAAAATGTATTTTCACGTATAAAGTCATAACCTAAACTAAATTTTATATCATCCGGTCCAAATGAAATATAAAATGCATTTTCTTGAAAAGACCTATCGTTAGGAGAATCTCCTGATAAATTTATAGAACCAAACCAGGATACTGTCATGTATTTATTTAATCTAAAGTATTCTCTTAAATACACATTAGATTTACCATAACGATATGCATCAAATACCGGCATAGGAGAATCATCTCTGTACACAGATTGATAATAACCAATATCTTGCATCCAACGTCTATATTGAGTATGCAAAATAGGACCAATACGACCAATAACCTGAGTATCACCGGTACCATATAAAGAAACAGCACCTTGTGCACTAATATCAAAACTTATAGATTTTTGATGTTCTTCATCTCTAAAACTAAATATATTTTGGTCTGCTTGCGCCATATATCTCGCTCTTATCGTTCCCAAACCTGACCCCTGTAATTTTTTGAAATTGCCATCTGATTCAATATCTTGGTAATAACCTAAATCAATTCTATGTCTAAAAGTTGAAGTTCTGCCTTTTAATAGAAAATCTTTACTTCCATAAGTATTATCATAAACAAGGCTTGCACCGTATTTAGGACGACGTCTACCTAACCACCACTCTCTCATATAATCATTCATTGCATATTGCAAATATAAGTGGTCATCCAAATCTTGTTTACCTCTGATAAGGAATTTACTGTCAGCAGTACCATAAGCAGCCTGAGTCCAGTTTGAAGCACTACTATATCTTGCAACACCACCAATGCCAAAACCATGATTATAATTTAACATCGGAATTGCTTTTAATACAGAACCTCCTGGAACTTCAAATACAAACCCCGGACCAACATACATACCCAAGCCTCTTAATGAACCTAATTCCCAAGAGTTCGTTTCTACAAAATCAAAATTTTTATTAGTATAAATTTTTAAAGCAGGTATTTTTAAAATTTTTCTCTGCCCCTTAAAAACAGAAGCTTTCTTTAATGCAATAATTTCTAAATCACCTTTTTGAGAAATTTTTATATCTTTTGTCTGCAAACGAATAATACGATTATCCTTGTCACCAGGAATTGGCTCTACTTCTGGAGTAATCATACTGGACATCCAAGGACCATTACCTACAGAACGAAAATTAATAGGAAAGCTCTGATCTACAACAATAGAACCATTTTCTTGAACAATTTTATCCCCATAAACATAACCTTTTTGAGCCTTGATTTCAATTGTATCAGTTTGTGTAATAGGTTTTTCTATAAGTGCATTTTCTTCATTCATATCAACAAAAATGTACTCACCATTTATAACCTGACCATTCTTAAGAATTCTTACATTACCTTCTGCCTTAATTGTATTATTCATACGATCATAAGTAATTTTGTCAGCCTTAACAGTTGTTTCCTGCTTTACAAAATCAACACTTGCGTTACCTGAAGCAATCATACAATAAGCATTTGTATCATAATCAATCCTTTCGCAATCAAGAATGATACTTTCTGTATCTTCCGGCTCTACCGCATTTTTTTCAGCCTTTGATTTTCTCTGCCAAAAATGTTTCTTGCCTTGTTCCGCAACAGACTCGTCATCTGCTTCAAATCCATCCGGCATCATTGTATCATCAAATTCTTCTTTCAAATCCTTAGACGCATATTCAGAAGTTTCCGCACCGGCAGAATAAACCTCGTCCGGCGCTGTTGGTGCTAACTCTGATTTTTTTTCATGCCGCTCTTTTAATTTCTTTTTAATAGCCAAACGTAAACGTTTTACAGGAGGTGTTGAAGGATTCCGATTTGGTCCGGTTGATGTTTGCTCATCTGTTGTTTTTTCTTGAGAATAAGGAGGCATAAAGAATGCATCTCCTGTAAAATCAGATGAATCAACAAAAGAATAATCCGCAAATGCCATATTTGCAGTTATTAGAGATATTGATAGTAATGTTATTAACCTTTTCTTCAACTTTAAAATTCCTATTATATATAATTTAACGGATTATTTGGCTGACCGTTTACCCTTACTTCAAAATGGCAATGCGGTCCTGTGCTATATCCGGTTGTTCCTTCGTACCCAAGAACTTGACCTTTCGTAACCCTCTGACCGTTAGAAACAGCTGTCGAATTCATATGTGCATAGAGGGTTGTAATTGGTTTACCATTCACAATACCATGTTCTACAATAACAACTTTTCCATAACCGCCATACCATCCGGAATAGATGACTTTACCGGAATTAGATGCTCTTATCGCTCCCAAATTTGGACCACCTATATCAACTCCGGAGTGGAAAGATTTACTATTAAATATAGGGTGCGTTCTCCAACCAAAAGGTGAAGTTATACGTCCCTGTATTGGTTTTATAAAGCCTGATGCTACTTGTACATCTTTATCCTTTGCTGTTCTATTAATATAAGAACCAATGCTTGCAGATTGTTTCGCCAATTCCCTTTCCGCCCTTTGGTAAGCAACACGGTCTGTTCTTAATTTATTTATCATACTTTCATTTTTTGCGATAGCTTTATCAATATAAGCTTTTTGAGAATTTATTGAAGCAACCGAACGTTCCAAATTACGCTTTCTAGCTTCAATATTATATTTAAGCATTGCAATTTCTTGTGCTTTACGTTTTGCAGCATTCATTCTTGCATAATCTTCTTTAAGAATTATTTTTTGAAAATAAACTCTATCAACAAGCATATTTATGTCTTCAGATGTTATTAAAAGCTCAAAAAATGCTTTTCTTTGTGACTTAAAGACTTTTCTAATATGAATAGCAAGAACACTATTCAAATTACTATACTCAGCAGCTGCTCTATCCAATTGAGCCTGCATTCCACTAAGTTCTCTTTGTGCAGTAACAATTTGTGTTTTAGACTGCTGCAAATCATTATTTGCATTTTCTAATTTTTGTTGGTTCTTATAAAGCTTATTTGTTTCAACACTTTCTAACCATTTTAAATGGTTAATCTTTGCACGAGTTTGCTTCTTCTTTGTTTCCAAATCTTGAGTATGCGCAGCATAAACACTACAACTCGCAAAAGTGTTGAACAACATACCTAAAAATATTAATATACTTAATATTTTCTTCACTTCTGACCGTCCCAACTAATCTACTTTCCCATACTTGGAAGAAGAATTAATAATCCCATACCAACAGTCCAAATTATAAAAGATACAGTAATAAGACCTACTATTAATTTTTTATGTTCTCTAAAAAAATCCATTTCTACCTCTCTTTCTATATCATATTACAAAAAAGGTAGTATGACAATTTTTGTTACATTTAGATTTTTATAAAAAATAAACAAAACTCATAAAAGGTTATAAATGTCGTATTTAAGGCTAATATAAAAATTAAAAAATAATGTCGTAGGGGGGACTTGAACCCCCAAGGATTTCTCCACACGCCCCTCAAACGTGCGCGTATACCGATTCCGCCACTACGACAAGTTTATTATTAAATTTTTAGATTGTAGCGGCATCGGTATTGTTTTTATACGGCTCGTCTCACTTATGTTCGAACTCACCTTCCTCCATTCAAAACCCGACATTGAGTCAGCTTTTTCTGGAGTCCTTGCCACTACAACATAATTTGATATTAAATTTTCAATAAAAAAATTCTAGCATAAAAAATATTTCGTTACAAATGTTATATTTTTATTGACATAACCTCGTCACTGTTTGACAATAAATAACGTAGAAGGAAGGTAAATAGCATGAACGTATCATCAGTTTCACTTAATAGCTCTAATCCTAGAAGGAACTTATTTATTAAATATTCTAACAGTTTTATGTCAATGATGAATGGTAATGTAGAAGCTATAGAGAAGGCTCAAAAAGCCAATCCTGTTGTTGATAAAAAATTAGATAAGTCTATGGGAATCGAAACACTTACAATTTTCCCTAAGCAGGTTGTTGATGGAAAAACTATTATTACAGCTTAGCCGTCAATAGGTTATTTTTATAAGGAAAATTTTGGGGAGAAAATATGATTTTAAAGATTTTTAGAATGCCACACAATCGTTTTGTGCCAGAATATAAAACAGAAGGTGCTGCTGGCATGGATTTGTGTGCAGCAATTGATGAAGAAATCACATTACAACCGCTGGAGAGAAGATTAATTCCAACCGGTTTAAAAATCGAATTAGAACACGGATACGAAGCACAAATTCGTCCTCGTTCTGGTTTATCAATAAAACATGGTATTAGTCTTATTAATTGTATTGGCACAATTGATGAAGATTATCGTGGTGAAGTTTGTATTCCTATTGTAAATCTTTCTAATGAGCCATACACAATAAAACCGGATGAAAGAATTGCCCAGATGGTAATTGCACGTTATGAACAAGCTAAGATAGAAGTAGTGATGGAACTATCAGAAACAGAACGTGGTGACGGCGGTTTTGGTTCTACGGGTAAATAAGTTTAATAATTTTAAAAGTTGAAGGTGCATTTGATGCACCTTTTGTTTTTTTTAATTAGCCCCCACCCGAATTTCTAAACTCACTAACGTTCGTTAACAAATTCTACCCTCCCCCGAGGAGATGGGATGCGCCATACCTGTAGGTAATTCTTTGAGGCGGAGCTGGTAGTTTTTATGTGATTTTGTCGTTTCTATCAAGTAGCCGACCCAGTGGTCTTTTCTTTTTGCTTACTTTTTCTTTTTAGTAAAGAAAAAGTAAGGCTTGACGGAAGTTAAAAAAAAGTATAGAATAAGGCATGACGTTATTTTAGCGTTACGGTTATAATTATTTAGGAGAATCAGTCATGTACCAAGATGAAACGCTTATTTGTGAAGATTGTGGTAGCGAATTCGTATTTACTGCAGGGGAACAAGAATTTTATGCAGAAAAAGGTTTAACAAATAAGCCAAAAAGATGCGCTAATTGCAGAAAACTAAAAAAACAACAACACAGAGGTAAAAAGAAAATGTTCGATGCAGTTTGTGCAAAATGTGGAAAACAAACTCAGGTACCTTTCAATCCTACTCAAGGTAGAGATGTGTTGTGTAAAGAATGTTTTGATGCTGAAAAAGCAGCTTCAACTGAAGCTTAGTTAGTTTTTTATAAATTAAAAATGGCGGAATGATTTATCATTCTGCCATTTTTTTAACATAAATTTTTAAATTTTCTTTATTAATTTTTCTATTCTTTTATTAGAATTCATTATTGCGTTTTTAAGTTCAGAGTCTTGTTCTGCAAGTTTTGCAATTTCTTCTATTGTATTTATTGCATTTTCATCGGCATCACGAAAAATAAACATATCTACACCAGCAAGAATTGCCATTTTACAAGCTTCGACACTGCCAAAATCTTGTACACCTTTCATAACCATATCATCAGAGATTACTACACCTTGATAGTTCAAAATATTTCTCAAATATCCTATAACATTTTTGCTTAAAGAAGATGGTATCACATCTTTGTCAAAACAAGAACAATGCAAATGCGCTGCCATTATCATTTCGCAATCAATATTTTCTTTAAACGGACGAATGTGATATTTTTCCATGTCATCCATTGATAAATCAATTTCAGGCAATGTTTTATGACTATCAGCATTCGCATCACCATGCCCTGGGAAATGTTTCAAACAAGGTATTATACCGTTTTTTCGATAAATTTCTGATACAATTTTTACCCCTTTTGACACATCTTCAGGATTATTTGCAAATGCTCGTTCTCCAATAATGGGATTTTTTGGATTTGTATTAACATCTGCACAAGGTGCAAAGTTTAAATTCAAACCATATCTTTTTAACTCTTGTGCAATTTTTCGTGTTTGTTCTTTCAAAAAATCTTCACCTTTTTCATACGCATATTTTGGAGAAAGGTATCGGGCATGAATATTTTCAGTTCTTTCGACTCTACCGCCCTCTTGATCTATAGATAAAAAAAGCGGTCTATTTGCTTTTTTCTTAATCTCATTAACAAATTCCGTAAACTGTTCTTTGGAAGTAATATCACGTGTAAAAAATATAACTCCCCCAAGCCCATCTGCAAGAGCGGTATTAAAAAGATTTCTACTACCAAAGGAATCTTGTGTCCCAAGAATAAATTTTTGATAAACCAATTTTTTCATACAATAATCATACATTTAATTGAGCAGAAAAATCAACTTTTTATTATAATTAATGTATAATAAGATTAGGGCAATGGGATAAAGAGGATTAACAATGAGTATTAATATTAAAAAGATTATTTTATCAACAATTGTAGGATTTTTATTGTTATCTGCAATAAGTTTGGATGTATCTGCGGCGAAAAAATCTTCTAAGCTTTCTAAAGAAGCAATTACAGAAATGTCTGATACGATTGATAAATTGACTGAAAAAATTTATGGACGAGCACTTTTATCACCACAAGATAATGAAACTTTGATTGGAATAAAAATAAAATTAGATAATCAAATGTTAGTATCAACTTCAACAGAGCTAGCACCGCTTTATTATAAGGCAGGAAATGTTTATAAATTGAGAGATATGAAACCGGAAGCTATTGAATGTTATCAAACAATTTTAGAAAACTTTTCAGATACAGCTTTAGCACCAAAGGCAAGAACTGCTCTAGAATCTCTTGGTGTAACAGTTGCAACTCCTACTACTACAGAAGAAGATTCATCCGGAGATGAAGGAATATAGTTAAAAAAGATTTATAAAAAAGAGGCGATTTGAAAACTTCAAATCGCCTCTTTTAAATTCATTTCATATTTTATTTAGTTGTTTGAATAAACAAACTAATTAAATCGTTCAATGCAGAGTATTGTTTTTGGTAGCTTTGAGATTGTTTTTCTAAAGCCAAAATTTGTTTTTTGTATTCTTGGATAGAAGCTTGACATTCTCTGGCAGAAACTTTTAAGTTTTCTTGAACTTGTTGCGCATCTTGAAGAACGCTCTTCATTGATATTCCCAAAGCTTCCATTGTTTGTTTAATAATTTGTGCACCGGTATGACGAGAAACACCGCTAGGAAGTTGTGAAATCAATTTTTTAAGCACTGTAATATTTGCAGGCATCTCAAACGCTTCACTCATAGTATCAGCTACCGGTGATTTTACAGGTTGAGTTTCTGCAAAAAACGGGTCTTTTTCTTCTTCAACATCATCAAAGAAATTTGCTGTTTTTGCAGGTTTTACAGGTTCTGCAAAAATATCATCAGATGTAGTTGAAGCAAATATATCATCATTTGCTGGATTAGAAACAGGAGCTGATTCAAAAACGCTCATATCAGTATCTTGTACATCCATATTTTCTGCTTGTTTTTTCAAAGCTTCTACAATCTTTTTTCCAACACTTTCATTATTCGGCATAATTTTACTCCCTCATAGGTTTACTAAAGTTATTATATGTAAAACATATACAATTTCAAATATTATGTAATGTTTTGTAAAAAAACGATTTTCTTTATAGAAAAAGTCGGAGTTAAGTTTCTTAACTCCGACTTTTTTATATTTATTAAATCTTAGTTTTCTACGTATTCTCTTAAACGTTTACTACGATTTGGATGACGTAATTTTCTCAAAGCTTTTGCTTCAATCTGTCTTATACGTTCACGAGTTACACCAAACAATTGACCAACTTCTTCCAATGTTCTTTGGCGACCATCATCCATACCGAAACGTAATCTCAATACATCTCTTTCTCTTGGTGACAATGTACAAAGAACTTCTGCTAAGTCTTCTCTTAGTAATTCAGAAGCAACCGTTTTAATTGGAGCATCAGCTTCTTTATCTTCAATAAAATCACCTAGTCTTGAATCTTCTTCTTTACCGATTGGAGTTTCTAAAGATAAAGGTTCTTGTGCGATTTTAACGATTTCTCTTAACTTAGAAATTGAAACACCCATTTCTGAAGCTAATTCTTCTTCGGTTGGTTTTCTAGAAAGTTCTTGAGCCAATCTTCTTGTAACTTTTTTCAATTTATTAATTGTTTCAACCATGTGCACTGGAATACGGATTGTTCTAGCTTGGTCAGCAATTGCTCTTGTTATAGCTTGTCTAATCCACCAAGTTGCATAAGTTGAGAACTTGAAACCTCTTTCGTGGTCGAATTTTTCAGCAGCTCTGATTAAACCTAAGTTACCTTCTTGAATAAGGTCTAAGAAAAGCATGCCACGACCTACATATTTTTTAGCAATACTTACAACTAATCTTAAATTTGCTTGAACCAATTTTCTTTTAGCAATAGCACCAGGAGTTCCACCTTGTATAATTTTTCTTGCAAGCTCAATTTCTTCACTTGTAGATAAAAGTTTAATTCTACCGATTTCTCTTAAATACAATCTTACTGGGTCTTCTACTGCAACTCCTTTTGGAGCTTCTGTTTCCATGTCAGATTCTCTACTATGGTCAGAAGAATCCATCATGTAAAAATCATCACTTTTCATACCGCCCAATTTTGAAGAAGTGATAATATCTTCAATATTATCAGTTCCTAAATCAGTTTCGATATAATCAACTGATTCATCTTTTTCAGCGTCATAATCCAACAAATCCATATTTTCGTCTTCTACGCTTACTACTGATGAATGTGAATTTCTTTTTTGGGTCATTATTTATCTCCAGTCCTTAATTTAATTTTATCTCTAAGCTGCATTTGAGCCTTCAATGCCTCTATCTCGTCATCGTTAACTTGCTTATACTGTTGACGAATTTTTTCGGCTTCTTTTTCTTGATAACATCTTTTGAGTCTTACAACATTTTCTCTAACTGCCCTTTCAAACTCTGCCGGCTCCAGACCATTAAACGCTTCGGAGAGTCCTACTATATCTGTTAGTATTTGGGTCAAATTATCATCCTCAATGAATTCTGTATACAAATTTTTAGTCAATTCCTTAACATTATTTATTGTACACGACAATTTGTCAATTGTATTTTTTACAATTATTAACTTTTCGTCTTGGATGATATTTTCTGGCAATAATTCATTTAGTTGTTGAAAACTTAGAGCATTGTCACTTGCTAAAAAACAACTCAATAAATTTTTTTGCGCTTTTATCTCGAATTGTGAAGAATTTGTTACAACTTTTTTATTTAGCTGAATTCTTCCTTCTCGCTCAAACTCTCTCTCACTCTTGCTAAGTTCTTTCAATATTGCGTTTTCATCAATACTAAGAACTTCTGATACCATCTTAACATATTCTGTTTGAATAATCTTATTGTGAACATCTTTTAGAATTTCAAGAATTTGTTCTACAAGCATGGCTTTTTCTTGCGGAGTTTTTGCAGAATTCTTATTTTGCAAAATATTATTTAAAAGAAAATCAATCAAAAGCGGTGCATTATTAATATATTCTTTAAAAATATCTCCACCCATTGTCCTTATAAATTCATCCGGATCTTTTCCTTGCGGTGGCGAAACAACACGGATTTCACAAGCATATTTATTATCAATTCCTGATGAAATATGACTTTCGTCAAATTGCTTGACTTCACCCAGCGCAGATAGAGTTTCCTTAATAACAGAACTTCCTCGCTTTGTCGCATTTATGCCTGCTTTATCAGTATCAAATGATAAAAATATTCGTCTTGATTTTGTATATCTGGAAAGGAGTCTTACGTGGTCATGAGTTAACGCTGTTCCGCAAGATGCCACTGCATTTTCTACCCCATGCGCTTGAGCAGATATTACATCGAAATACCCTTCCATAACAAGCACACCATCATTGTCTTTTATAGCTTGCTGCGCAGTATAAAGTCCAAACAGTAATTTACTCTTATTGTAAATAAGAGAATCGGAAGAATTTAAGTATTTTGGATTTTGTCCTTCATCAACTGCTCTAGCACCAAAAGCCACATATTCGCCATTCTCATTTTGAATAGGAATAATTATTCTGTTTCTAAATCTATCAATCCAACCACCGGAATTCGATTTAAGTATTAAACCGGCTTTTTCTAAAATATCATCTTTAAATTCTTTTTTTAATTCTTTATAAAGTGTATCGTATTTATTCGGAGCCCAACCTAATGTAAACCTATCAATGACAGAATCATCAACATTTCTAGCTCTAAGTGCTGTCATAGCCTTATTAGCGTCATCTGCACTTCTCAATTGTTGATGGTAAAACTTTGCAGCTTTTTCGCATGCCTTAATCATTTCTTTTTTCTGATTTTTAGTATCAGAAGATGCATGATATTTAGTAGGTAATTCTATTCCATATTTTTCTGCAAGCTCTAAGATTACGTCTTTGTATTCTCTGTTTTGAATTTTTACAAGAAAATGTAAAGCATCTCCGCCTGCTCCGCAAGAAAAGCACTTAAAAATCCCTTTAGACGGACTAACAGACATAGAAGGTTTTTTGTCATTATGAAAAGGACAGATTCCCCAATAATTGGCTCCGCTCTTTTTTAAAACAACGTATTGCGAAATTACATCTACTATATCCAGCCGGTCTTTAATTTGTGAAATAACATCTTCAAATGTGTTTGCCATAATAACATTCTAGCACAAAAAGAAAGAAGATTTGTTGGGGTAGAAAACCCCAACCTACTACTAGCGTCATTCTGAACCCGATTAGGGTGAAGAATCCAGCCTTTTATATTAGTGGACATTACCTAAACTACGACTTCTAGAACCTACTCAATTTCGAAACACAGTTTCTCAGAATGACGTTGTACTATTGTATTATCTACATGTGTAGCATCTATCTCACCCTAACCCTCTTCTCTGACAGTAGTGCTTATACTGGAAAGAAATTTGCGATATCTGGAAAGCGTACTATAAATTTAATCCCTAAACCCTACCGTACATATCTTCATAGCGGATGATATCTTCTTCAATCAATGGGTCACCTTTTTGAACTTCAACAATTTTTAAATTATCTTTGTAAGGATTTTGAAGAGAGTGTATCGCTTTTAACGGTATATCAATGCTATGCCCAGGGCTTAAAATAAGTTCTTTGCCTTCAAGTACAACTTTTGCCATACCTTCCAGTACAACCCAATGTTCACTTCTAAAGTTGTGTGATTGAACAGATAATTTTTGCCCCGGATTAACCTGTATCATCTTAGTTAAAAATCCGTTACCTTGCGCTAAAACTGTATAATATCCCCAAGGTCTGTAAACCGTTTTATGAACAAGATGTGTATTATCGTTTTGTTTTTTTAGTGTTTCAAAAATCTTTTTAACATCTTGTGTTCTATCAGCTTTACAAGCCAAAATTGCGTCTTCTGTTTCAACAACAACAGTGTCTTCTAATCCAATTGTTGCAACAAGTTTTGAGGAAGAATACATCAAAGAATTCTTAGAACCTTCATCTAAAACATGACCGACTTTTACATTGCCATCTTTATCTTTTTCACTTACATCATAAATTGATTTCCAACTTCCTAAATCGTTCCAGTCGCTTTCCAATTTAACAAGTGCAATTTTGTCAGATTTTTCCATGACTGCGTAATCAATAGAGATTGAAGGCATTTTGTCATATTCTGTGAACGGAATTTCATCTTTTTCTGAAAAATCAAAATTGGATAATTTTGAATAAATTTCCGGTGAACACTTTGCAACTTCTTCTAATAGAACAGATGCTTTAAACATAAAAATTCCGCTGTTCCAGTAGTAATTGCCATCTGCAATGTATTGTTTTGCAAGTTCTTCATTTGGTTTTTCGACAAACTTATTTACTTTAAATCCACGCTCAATATGTTTGTCTGTAACATTTACGTATCCGTAACCTGTTTCCGGATAAGAAGGCTTAATACCAAAAGTTACTATGTAACCTAAGTTTGCGATTTTTTCACCTTCTTTAACTGTCATAATAAATTTTTCTGTATTATTTATCATATGATCAGATGGTACTACCAAAATCACCGGATCAACATTAAATTTTTCCATTATGTATTTAGAAGCTAAAGCTATTGCCGGAGCTGTGTTTTTAGATATTGGTTCTGATAAAACAATCGCTTTATCATACATAGAAGCAAGCTGATATTTTACATTAGAAAAATGTTTAACTCCTGTCATGCTTATAATGTTGGATGCCGGCATGCATTCGGATATTCTTTCAAATGTTGCTTGAAGCAAACTTTCTGTATTCTGAATGTTTAGAAGCTGCTTTGGGTATAGTTCCCTTGATAAAGGCCAAAGTCTGCTTCCTGAACCGCCGGCTAAAATTAATCCATACATCATAAAAATTCCCCTTTTTAAACTCCTCTTGCTAAATTTTAGCACAAATAAAAAATAATTGTAAAATAAACCAAATGTGTGGTAAAATACAACACAAGGCAATTTGATATGAAAATTTATTATAAGGCTACATATACTTATAAATTATATAAAATGTTTTTAGCTGAACTCGAAAGTTTTATAACAACTTTGGGTAATATAGCACTTCTTGGTGTGGAATTCGTAAAAGGGCTAAAAACTTTTCCTACAACATATAAGGCTATTATTGAACAGTCATCAAGGTTTGGTGTTTCATCTTTGCCTATAACTTTATCTATTGTAGGAATGACTTCTATAATTATAGCCATGCAAATTGCCGGTGAGATGGTTAAACAAGGTGCCGGTAATTATGTAGGTATGCTTGTTTCAATTTTGATGGTTAGAGAAGAAGGTGTTATTATGGCGGGTTTTGCGATAATTTCTATGATAGGTTCTTCTTTAGCGTCTGAAATCGCAACAATGAAGGTTACAGAACAAATAGATGCCATAAGAGTTTTAAAAGTAAATCCTGTGCATTATTTATTCACTCCACGAGTAATAGCAGGTACATTAATGATGCCGTTAGTCGTCATTGTGTCATCTGTATTTGGTATTTTAGGCGGTGCTGTTGCTTCAAATTTGGCTTCCGGATTGACTTATAAAGCATATTTTGATTCGGTTTGGTTTGGATTAAATATGCATGATTTGAACGTATGTTTGCTTAAATCATTGGCTTTTGGGTTCACTATAACATTGATAAGCTGTTCTTGCGGCATGGAAGCAAAAGATGGCGCAAAAGGTGTTGGTATTGCTACTACGAAGGCGGTAGTTTGGTCGTTTGTTGCGATTGTTATATTAGATTTAATTTTTGCAGCGATATTCTTTTACTAATTGAGGAAAATAATGGGAATAGAAGTTAAAAATTTAGTAAAATCATTTGATAAAAAAGTTATTTTGGATAATATTTCGTTCAAAGTTGATGACGGTAAAATTTTATCTATAGTAGGCTTTAGTGGCTCCGGAAAAAGTACGGTTTTAAAGCTTATCAGCGGATTAATTGCCAAAGATTCAGGAGAAATTAATACTTCCGGTGGCGATATAGCGATGGTTTTCCAGTATTCAGCTCTTTTTGACTCTTTGAATGTATTCGATAATATTTCTTTTGCTTTGCAAGAAAGAAAAGATTTGAGAGGAAAATATACAAGAAAAGAATTGGAAAAAATTGTTGCTGAAAAGCTTGAATTGGTTGGTTTATCTGGTATAGAAGACAAATTTCCTTCTGAACTATCAGGTGGCATGCAAAAACGTGTAAGTTTTGCACGTGCAATTGTAACGGAACCGAAAATTATTTTGTATGATGAACCGACAGCCGGCTTGGATCCTATTTCTTCAACATTAATAGAAGATTATATTGTACGTTTAAAAAATGAAACAAATGCTGCGTCAATTGTTGTTACGCACCAAATGTCAACAATAAAAAGAACTGCTGATTCCGTATTGATGTTGTATAATGGTCATGCAGTTTTTGAAGGAACAGCGGACGAGTTGTTGCGTGAGGATACTCCATATACAAAACAATTTGTAAACGCAACAATTGAAGGTCCGATGAAAATGAACGCATAATAAACTCTGTAGGGTTGGAAAACTGGTAGGTTGGGAAAAGCCATCATTAGTAAAACAAAATAGAAAATAATTACTCAAATGCGTTCCCACCGCAAAAAACAAGAAACAAAATAAGGGAAATAAAATGAAATTATCACCATCATTTAAAGTAGGAATATTAACACTGGTCGCTCTAACAATACTTTTATTTACAGTATTGTGGATAAAAGGACGTTCCTTCTCTTCTGCAGAAAGAATAGAAGTTCATTTTAAAGATGTTAACGGTATGCGTCCGGGGTCCGGCGTACAAATGATGGGCTTAAGAGTTGGTCAAGTAGAAGATATTATACCTGTCGTTGATGGTGAATCAAGTTATGTAAGAATGAAATTCGTTATTACAGAACCTGGGATTAGTATTCCAAAGGCTTCTACATTATCCATCCAACAATCTGGTTTAATCGGTGAACAGTTCTTGGAAATTACACCTCCAAGGGTTCGTTCTGTATACATTCCTGTCTTAAATAAAGATTTGCTTTCAAATGGTGCGGAAGTTGAAATTAAGCTTGATGATAAATACTATAATGTCGGAAAAGTAAAGAAGTCGCAAATTATGACAGCAAAACTTGTACCGGATGAATTAAAGGATTTTGTAAAAACAAGTTATGCTTACAAAGTTGATTATGTGGTAAATCTTCCTGGGCTTATTATTCCTCACTTTATGACCGGAAAAATTGTTACAGAAAATGGGGTTAATAAGTTAAGAATAGCTCCTTTGGATAATACAGCATTACCTTATCCAAGACAGACATCACCTTATACAATAATAGAACCCATGAGAATTGCTGATTTTATGGATTTACAATACAAAGCTGCTGAATCATTGACAGAAACAAACCGAATTGTTAATGAGTTGTTGAATGATTCTATGATTGCAGAAATCAGACAATCTGTAACAAACTTCAAACAGTTGACTGCCCAAGCTACAACAACTTTGGCTAAAACTGAAAAACTTATTGATTCATCAAGAAATGACATAGATGCTATTTTGTGGATGATGAGTGATGTATCTAATAACTTTAATAAATTAGCAACAAATATTAATGGAATTATTGGTGATGAGAAATTTAAACCAATGATGTATGATACTGCAGAATCTATTTCTAATCTTTCAAAGCAGCTCACTCCAATAGTTGGTGCTGTTGATGCGAAGGAGTTTGCAGAGGATTTGAATGCTGTTATGAAGAATTTGAATGAAATCTCAACATCAGTTAATCAAATGACAAAGGATGAGAACTTGAAAGTTAAGTTAGAAACATCTATTGACAACTTGAATACAACAATGTGTGAAGTGTCAAAAGCTTTAGAAACAGTAAACGGTCAAAATGGTGATAAAGAAGGCTTGAAACAAATTGTTGAGGATACTTCTTCTACAGTATCTAACTTAAAGAAATTCTCTGAAAAATTGAATAAGAGATTCTTGTTATTCAGATTAATGTTTTAAAAATTAAGGCGGTGCGAAAAATAAACTGAAACCTAAAAACTTTTAAAATCTTTTACTTGCCAAAAAATCTTTATTTGATATACTAAGAATTGTCGGAAACATGGCGGATATCGTCAAGTGGTCAAGACCTCGGATTGTGGTTCCGATATGCGTGGGTTCGAATCCCACTATCCGCCCCATTTTTAGAATTAGGAGCTTCGGCTCCTTTTTTTTTATAAGTAAATATGAATTTAAATATTCAACCTTTTTGAATATAAATCATAAAATTACAACATAGGAAATATTATGAAAATAAATAGTGTATCGCCAAATAATTCAAATAGTTTTAAAAGTTTAGATTTTCATCTTGTTTATCATGAAGACAAACCGTACATTAGAAAAAATTTGGGGATGTATAAAAAACTGGCAGAAGATTGTGATATAAAGATTTGGACGGAACATTTTAAGAGTAGAACATCTTGTCTATATAATCATGGATTTGTAATCAGTTGCAAACCTCTAAAAGAAACAATTGCTAATAAAAACTTGGCAGAGGATATAGAAGTCAAAAGTACTTATATACCGGCAGAACAAGAGAAATTAAGTTTAGCAGATTGTATTAAAAATAGTGTAAAACTACTAAAAAAGAAAATTGGATTATAGAATATACTTTGCGCATAGAATCTTGCATCATTCAAGATTCCTAGGGAATTTTTGAGCAAAAAACATAACAAAAGAAAGCACCTTCTTGCATTATTCCAGCTAGAAGGTACTTTCTTTTATAAAATTAGTTTATTTATCCAATAAGATTTTTAGAGATTTATAAATTTCCATGTTTGGCGAACCGATTCCATCCATTTTCGACATCCACTCCGATAGTTTATTTCTAATTGTTTTATTATTATAGTATTTTGGATTATCCAAAACTTTTTCCGCAATTTCATATTGTTCGTCATAGTTTAAATCACCTATCAGTGATGAAAGACCTAGCATAAAACTTTTATCAGAGCATAAATCTTTGTTATCCAAAATTTTATTCAAGAGTTTTAACTTTAATTCCTTAGCATCATCAGTTCCGAAATTAATAAGCCATTGCAAATCCGAAATACTACGTAGTATCGCATTGTCTTTCAAAATTTCATCTTTATCCAGAAGTTTTAGAATGAAATCAGCGTCTTCATCCCCTTTTAAATCTAAAAGATATTTAGGAACAGCTTTCGTTAATTCATCATTTTTATATAATCTCTCTTCACTAAAGATTTTATCTACAATTTTAAACTCTCTATTCCAAGAAGTGTTAGCAAAAAAGTAACCAAGTCTATATGAAGCACTGGAATTCTGTAAATCTTCATTTGTCAAATATTTCTGCAAAAGCATTTTTCTGTAATTAAGACTACTTTCATCAGTAGTTGCTAATATGCGCGCAAGACTTGCATTCATGTTTTGATTTTTGTATAATTTTTCTTCCGACAAGAATAAATCCAACATTTCATTCATACTTTTTGATTTTTCCGGTGTTTTTGCATTACATAAAACCCAACGAATATTTTCACCTTTATCCCGACTGCTACCAAACAAAGCCTTGTTTTTGTATAGTTTTGGAGTATCCAAAATCTTTTGAGCAAGCTCATACTGCATATCATTTTCTACGCAAAGCAACATATCACCAATACAATCGCTAACATGTGAATTTATTAAATTTTCATTACCTAAATATTTGTCTAATAATTTGCTTTTTCTAACATAATCTTGGTTATTATCTGTACGATAAGTTATATGAAAAATTTCATCTTGAAGATTTTTGTTTTCATATAAATTTTTGTTACTCAAAAATTTATCCACCATGTTATTCATTGCTGTCAAAACTTCGTTAGGCTTACCAGACGTTCTACTTTTTAACAATTCTTCACTGCCACATTTTAAATATGTGTTTCTTAATCTATCATCACTCAAAAGTTTCAACACATAATTCACATTCGATTTCCCAATAAATTGCATTGCATGCCAAGCATCCGTAAGTAAATCTTCATCATTATACAACTTAGGATTATCTAAAATATAATTAATTACTTTAGCTTGCTTATCATTCAAATGATAAAAAGAAGAAAACATCATTCTTTTAGCATAATTCTTTACATTTCTGTTTGCTAAAAGCTCTTCACTTTTTAAAATTTTATAAGATAGTTGCGTTTCACGTTTCCCCATTGTTTCATATGGGTTTGTATACATATAACCCCAAAACATTTTTTCGTAATTTTCATCACTACGAACCTTCTTTTCCAGTTTTCTATATTCTTCATCTGATATTTCAGGTAAATCCGGAATAATTTCATCCAAAGTTTTTTGTCTTTCTTTTATAATAATTTTAGGCTCAATATATTCTTTCTTTTTAATTTCTATTCCGGCAATTGCAGCCGCAGATGTTGACGCAGCAATAGCCTCAAAAGCTTTAGCAGAATCTTTTTTTCTAGAAAACATACTAGTAAAACGTTTAAACAAGCTTTTACTACTATTTGCTGTAAAACTTGTATTACTAGCATAATTCACATTTTCAACACGCATAATCTATTCTTTCTTTTTATATCCCAGCTATCTAATCAAAGACAAGCAGTCTGAATCATTAAAAGCTTGTAATGATGGATTGATTTGAATAGCTGTTGAGTAATCCTTCTTAAATCCATCAGAATCACCTAATTCTTTTTTAATTGCAGCCCTATAATAATAAGCATCTGCATACTTAGAATTGTTTTCGATTGCTTTATTCAAATCAGCTATTGCACCTTGTAAATCTCTCAGAACACATTTCTGCAATCCTCTAATGTAATAGCTTTCAGCTAGTTTAACATTTGTTGTTGGCGTTTTTGTTACAGCAGTTGTTGTTATAACAGGTGCTTGAGGAGTTCTTACTGTCGCAACACCTGCACTTATAGTATTAACAGCAAGTTTTTGTTGTTGCGTTTGCACAACTTCAGGTTTCTTCTGTACCGTATTCTGTTGTTTCAACACCGGTTGTTCAACTTGTTTGACAATTGCCGGTGATTGATAAGCTATCTGTTGATGGTTTACAGGTTCTTGTTTTTTCACTGTCTGCTGTGCAGCCGGTTTTTCATGACTTGCCAAAGCAATTTGAGTTTTTTGTTGAACAACCGGTTGAGTTCTTTGAACGGTATAATTTTGTGCAACACCCTTGACTGTTGGAATTGCAGCAATATATCTTTCATTTGAAACTAAAGGTTTAACATTCTTTATAAAAGTTTGGTTTTCCGCTAAAGCAATTGCTTGATCCAAGTCAATCGCCGCACCTTCATTATCAAAATACAATTTTTTTAAGTGACCTCTGTTTGCATAAGCAATACTATCATTAGGATTCAACGCAATTGCTTGAGAATAATCACTTAATGCACCAACATTAAAATTCATTCTCTTTTTAACAACACCTCTATTGTTGTAAGCGTCAGAATCCTTTGGATTCAACTCTATCGCAACATTATAATCATCCAAAGCGCCCTTATTATCATCAAGCATATATTTTAGGTTTGCTCGGTTATAATAAACATCAGAATAATTTTTATTTATAGAAAGCGCCTTGGCATAATCCTCCATTGCGCCGTTAATATCATTAAGAGCTACTTTCAAAACGCCTCTGTTATTATACGCATACGCAAAATTCTTATTTATTGCAATTGCTTTATTATAATCAGCCATTGCCCCATCCAAATCATTAATCAACTGTTTAATATACCCTCTATTCAAGTACAAATCAGGGTTATTTGGAGTAATTTCAATAGCTTTATCAAAATCCTGAATAGCACCTTTGATATCCTGTTTTAAAAACTTCATTGACGCTCTGTTTGAATAAGCTAATGCAGCATTCGGATTTGATTCTATTTCTTGAGTATATGTATCAATAGAACGTTCAATCGGGCTCTGCGCCATTACCGGCACTGAGAGCGCAACAGACATAACGATTGCAAGTATTATACTTGTATATTTCACGATACGTACTCCTTAATCAAGTTGGGTTCTAAATGATAATAACACATAATAAATTTATATCAATATAATGTAAAAATATATATACATACTGATATAGCACTATGGTTACATTTTATTTTCATGATATACTAAACTCAAACCTGCCGATGTGGCTCAGGTGGTAGAGCAATTGATTCGTAATCAATAGGTCGGGAGTTCGAGTCTCCCCATCGGCAGTTCCTTTTTCTACAGAAAAAGGAACCAAAAAGACTTTTCATATTGGGTCGGCTGCTTGGTTGAAAATACAAAATTGTATTAAGACTACAGGTTCCGCCTCAAAGTGAAACCTACAAGTAGGGCGCCGTTCCCTCTCCTCGGGGGAGGGTAGAATTTCTTAGTGAACGATAGTGAACTTAGAAATTCGGGTGGGGGCTTATCTTCAAAAGGAACCAAAAAGACTTTTCATATTGGGTCGGCTACTTGGTTGAAATTACAAGATTGTATTAAGACTACAAGCTCCGCCTCAAAGTGTAACCTACAAGTAGGGCGCCGTTCCCTCTCCTCGGGGGAGGGTTAGGGTGGGGGCTTATCTTCTTAAGAAATTTAGAAGGTTTGCAAGTTATGCGAACTCTTGGATGCAACATGCTTGGATGCTTAAATGTATTGAACTTGGCAAGCAAAATGGAATTGAGCATCCGGCTCTTGAAGAAAGAATTTACACAAACTTTATTAATTAAGGATTAAAAATGAGAGAAGAATTATTATCTATAATCGAAAAAAACAGCAGAATTGGAATAAATGAACTTGCTATACTTCTTGGCAAAGAAGAAATTGATGTAGCCAATGAAATCGCCAAGCTTGAAAGTGAAGGAATAATTTGCGGATATCACACTCTTATAAATTGGGATAAAACCTCTTTGGACAAAGTTACAGCCTTGATTGAAGTCAAAGTAACTCCTCAGAGAGGTCAAGGATTTGATAGTATAGCTGAAAGAATTTATAATTATCCGGAAGTTCGAGCGGTATATCTAATTTCAGGCGGATTCGATTTATTGGTAACATTAGAAGAAAAATCTTTGAAAGAAATTGCAAACTTCGTTTCAGATAAATTATCAACACTTGATAGTGTATTGAGTACCGCTACACACTTTATCTTAAAAAAATACAAAGATCACGGAACAGTATTTGACAAAAAGCATGAAGATGAAAGAGAGATTATTACACCATGACAAAACCTCTATCAAATGCCGTATTAGGCTTAAAGCCATCCGGCATAAGAAAATTTTTTGATATAGTTAGCGAGATGAAAGATGCAATCTCTCTTGGTGTTGGGGAGCCTGACTTTGACACACCTTGGCATATTCGTGATGAAGGTATTTACGCTTTAGAAAAAGGTAAAACTTTTTATACCTCTAATGCAGGATTAAAAGAATTACGTGAAGAGATTTGTAAATATCAAAAGAGGCATCAAAATATAAATTACAATCCTCTTAGTGAAGTTATTGTTACAGTCGGAGGTTCAGAAGCTATTGATATTGGTCTAAGAGCTATGATTAATGCAGGTGACGAAGTAATTATACCTCAGCCTTCATATGTTTCTTATGAACCATGCGCAATTTTAGCTGGCGCTAAACCTGTAAAAATTGCATTAAAAGCGGAAAATGAATTCAGATTGACTCCGGAAGAACTGGAAGCTGTAATTACTGAAAAAACAAAAGTTTTAATATTACCATATCCAAACAACCCGACCGGTGCCGTTATGGGACGAGAAGATTTGGAAAAAATTGCAGATATAATTATCAAAAATGATATTTATGTAATGTCTGATGAGATTTACGGTGCTCTTACTTACAACGGAGAACACGTTTCTATAGCATCATTAGAGGGAATGAAAGAAAGAACTATTCTTATTGATGGTTTTTCCAAAGCTTTTGCAATGACTGGCTGGAGGCTTGGTTACGCTTGTGGACCGGAACATATTATCAAACAAATGACAAAGATTCACCAATTTGCAATTATGTGCGCCCCTACAACAAGCCAATATGCTGCAGTCGAAGCTTTAAAGAATGGGGAAGATGACGTTAAAGCTATGCGTCAAGAGTATAATCAAAGACGCAGATATTTGATGAATGCATTTAAAGAAATGGGTTTAGAATGTTTTGAACCGTTTGGAGCATTTTATGTTTTTCCTTGTATAAAAGAATTTGGAATGACAAGCGAAGAATTTGCTACGAAATTTTTAGAAGAAGAACGTGTTGCAGCTGTTCCGGGAAGTGCTTTTGGTGATAGTGGCGAAGGCTTTTTAAGAATATCTTATGCTTATTCTCTTGAAAATCTAAAAATCGCAATGGAAAGATTGAAAAAATTTGTAGAAAAACTCCGCAAAAATTAATATTCGTTTATTAATTTTTGTAATAAAATTTTCAAAATTTTGTTAATTTTTGATATAATTTATTAACGATTATTGGAATTAAGAATTGGAGTTTTGGATATGAAAAAGAATTTTAAGACACTACTATGTGCCGCGGCTATTCTTGGCTCTATGTCGGCAGGCGTAGTTTTTGCTGATGATTTATCAATTTTGGAAGGACAGACTGTTGCAAACGACATAAACAGTTCGTATGAAAATGTTAATAACCAAGGAACGCTTGATAATTCAGCAGGATTATCAATTTCCGGAAGTTTAAATAACGCAAATACTGTTAATAATACGTCTTCTATTACAGCTAACGCTATAATGAATGCGACTACTATAAATAATGACGGAACTATTAGCATAACTGGAACTTCGTTTACAAACACCGGCTCTATTTTATCAAGCGATAGCGAAAATCTTTCCGGAGAGTTAACTGTTAATGGCGGAGCGAATTCCGGTACAATATCACAAAAAACATTTACAAACAGTGGTAGTTTTACTAATGGTGGAACCATAAAAGCAGATAATTTTAATAATACTGGAACCGTTGAAAATTGGAAGGATATTGCGGCTTCCACAATAACAAATGACGGAACTTTTAACCACAATTCAGGAAGTTTGATTGCAAATATTATTAAAAATAATAATACTTTTACTAACAACAGTACTGTTGGAGCAAGTGACTCAAGAGCTGAAATCACTAATAATGGTACATTTACCAATAACGGAACCATTTATGGCTCAGAAATTACCAATAATCAAGGAAAAGATTTTACAAATAATAATGAGGTAAATGCAAATAAAATTTCAAACGATGGTACTTATACTAATGCTAAAAACACTACTGCTTCTGAAATTAAAAACACCGGTACTATAAGTAATTCCGGAATAATTAAAGCAAGTTCTAGTATCACTAATGATGGTACTATTAACAATGGCGGCACTATAAAATCTGCACTTTTAACTAACAACAAAGATATTCATAACGATAGTACTATTGAGATTGATAGCTTAAACAATAGTACTACTGCTAGTGTAATTGATGGTGCAGGAAATTTAAAAATCGCAAATGGCGGCGCTAATAAGGGAAGTATTACACAAACAGAGATTACTATTAATACAAATGCAAATGGAAGCACTTTTAATAACGACGGTACAATAACTGCCGGAACTTTGAATAATAATTCTAAAATGAGTGGTGAAGGTACAATTGTTGTAAATGGTGGTACAAATAACGATGAAATTTCTCAAAAAGATGTTACACTAAATGGAAGCTATACTAATAATGGAACAATTGGCTCTAACGGAACTTTCACAAATACTGCAAACATTGATGGAAGTGGAAATCTTTTGGTTAAGAATGGCGCTAACACAGGCAATATTGTTCAAAAGAATTTTACGGTAAAAGAAAATGTAAGTTTTACTAATGGAGCCCAAATTACAACGACAGGAACATTTACTAATTCCGGGAATTTAGCTAATAATAGTGATATCATTGCTAATAATTTTGTTGGTGCTGCAAACAGTAATTTGACTGGTAATGGAAATCTTACAATTAATAATAACGGAACAAATGCAGGAAATATAATTCAGGCAGCAATAACGAACAACAAAAGTTTTAAAAATACTGGCAGTATGACAGCTGACACTATTAACAATGTAGCTGCAGCGAATTTTACAAACGAAGGAAAACTTACTGTTGGTAACTTAAATAACAAAGGTACTCTTTTAAATAAAGGCGAATTGATTGCTTCTAATAATGAAATCACTAACGATGGTAACTTTATAAATTCTGGAGCGAATGCTTCCATTAATACTGGTACTAAAATTATTAATAATAAACTTTTCGGTGCTGATAACGGAGCCCATATTACAGTTGATAGCATTACAAATTATAATACAATTCAAATTACAAACGGTTCCAGAATTGATATCAATAATCAAGGTGCAGATTTAGGCGGAAAAATCAACGTAATAAAAGGTGAAAATAACTTAAATATTGCTGGTTCAAACAACAATATCGCAGGAATATTAAATATCGGAAACGGTCAAGATAATACAGTTCTTGAATTAGGCAACGGCAATATCTTAAGTGATGCAACTATTAATATTAATCAAGCCGGCAAATTGTCTGTTAATAACATAAACAGCACAGTTGGAATTAACCAAGGTGATACAATAAATGGCGAATTAAGCCTTGTTGATGGAAATATTAATTTAGATAATTACAATTTTAATTCTACTGTAATACATGATGGAGTATCAACTGAAATAAAAGGTCCTAGATATACTCAATCCGGCGGAACGCTATCCTTGGCAAATAATTCTACACTTGGTGTTGCTGATTTAGCGTATATTCAAGGTGGCGATATAAATATTGATTCTACTTCAAAATTTGTAGCTTTATCAGAAGAACACGATGGAATACATCATCTTGATAACTTAAACACTTCAGGTTTATTTTCTGCAATGAATTCTGATTTGGCAGACTACAACATTGATAACATTAATATTGGTGCTAACGCTATTGGTTCTACAGGAAATCAAGCTGATTTTACAATAGATATTTATGGAAGATGCAATGAAGAAGGCAGACATGGTACAGATCAATTTATCGGACAAAATATAACAGGTAACGGTATTCTAAATATCTCTGATTGGAAGCTTGCTGGCGACATTTTTGGTTATGAAGCTCCACTTGATAGAGTTTTGTATCTGGATGACATTTTTAAATTTGACAACATTTCTGATACAGTAAAACTTTCTGCAACAAAGAAAGAAGTCTTTACTCCAATCGGTTGGTATCAACTAAATAGTCGTAATGGACTTGCCGGAAGTTACACATTGAATTTAACAAGACTTAACCCTCAAGTATTTAGAGGACAAGTCGCAACTGTTGCTCAATGGCAAAACCAATTGGCAATTGATGATATGTTATTTAACCATTCAATGGTGCTACCAAGTTTCAAGGATGAAGATGGCGGAGTTGCCTACTCTGGAATAATGGTAAATAGATACGCAGCTACAAATCCTGTATTTGCACCATATCAATATTCTAGAAAAGATGGCGGATTATGGTACAAAATGTATGGTACATTTGAACATTTACAGATGAACAATGGTTTGAGCCGAGTTGGTAATAACGCTTATGGCGCTTTAATTGGTGCTGACTTTGGACTTAAAGAATTAAGAAACGGCTGGAAATTCATGCCAACAGCTTATATCGGATACAACGGCGCTCATCAATATTTTGCAGGCATGGGGAATTACCAAAATGGCGGTCAAGCTGGTTTCTTAGGAACATGGTATAAAGATAACTTCATAATCGGTGGTTTAGTATACGGTGGCGTTTATGAAAACAGCATGGATATCGCAAACCATGTTGACAATACATTCAATTACTTTGCAGGTGCTGCAACAAAAATGGCATATAATTGGAGATTCCATAGAGATTGGGTATTACAGCCAAACTTAATGGCAGCATACAATTTCTTTGGTCAACAAAATTGGCACACAAATTATGGTCAAATGGGCATGATGGCAGGTATGCTTAACGGTGTAAACATCGCTCCCGGATTGAACTTGATTTGGGAAAAAGAAACTTTCAGCATTTATGGAACTTTGCAATATATGTATAACGTAAATGGTGCAGTTGGTGGTCAAGCAGGTCACGTTGGACTTCCACAATTGGAAATGCAAAGAGGATATATTCAATATGGTTTAGGCTTTAATAAGCGTTTCTCTGATAGATTTTCCGGTTACTTGCAAGCAGTGCTTCGTAACGTTGGTAGAACCGGTGTCGGTTTCCAAATGGGATTCAATATTTTATTGGGTAAATAACCAGATAAAATATTCAAAACAAAAAGAGCAAGAATTTTATATCTTGCTCTTTTTATATTTGAGTCATTTAAAACTAGCTCAAAGCTAATAAAGATTTTACTGAACGTGCATTTTCCTTAACAGATTCATCAGAATGCATATTGATGGTGTCATCAAGAATTTTAATAACTTCTGACTTATCCTTTAAAGAAAGGATTTCGTTGATAGTACTCATTGCAACGGCAGGAGAAAGATCATTTATACCTTTACCTTGATTTACAATAACTACCTTTAAAGAGTCATGCATATTTTTCTTTACTAGTGCACGTGAAGTATATTCTCTAATTTCATTATCAGGAGAATTTGTTCCCAATTCTTCCAAAACTTGGATAGAAGAATTATCTTCGTGAGCTGCTAAAGCATTAATAATTTCTGCGATATTTTTATTCATTATGCAGCCTCACTTTCAGACATATTGTTTAGTTCATTTTGCCACATAGATCTTAGTTCAGCAACTGAAGTATCCTTAGTGATTTTATTGTGATGAATATTAACACGACTAATCAATGAACACCATTTGTCAGAAAGACCTTTTCCGATTTCTGTTACATCAGTATTCAAGAATGACATCTTGTCAGAAATACTCTTACCAATATTTGACATTGATTCAGAAATATTTTTGCCGATGTTCATATTTGGCATGTTAATATTCTTCAAATTAATTTTGTTGCTTAAAGCTTCTGAAATATTTTTGATACCGGCTACATCAGAGATGTTTGTGTTCTTAGCATAATTCCAAGCATTTGAAATGCCTTCTCTAACTCTGTTAACAAAGTTTACGATTGGTTCCGCAATACTTGAACGGATTTTGTTCATGCTACCAGCCACTGATGATGAAATCATTTTCATCTTGCTAACCTTTTTTGCTTCAAAAACATCAGCAAATTCTAAATCTAAAGTGCGACCTTCAAAGCTTACGTTTTGAAAAGGATTTGTAGTTGAATTGCGAGATGTTCTGAATGGATTAACGTTCTTTTGACCAAGGTTTAAACCTACATTGTTAATTTTCATACGATTCCTTTCTTTATTCTCAGACTCTTTAATATATATAGATTAACAATATTAAAGTCAAAATAAATCATGAGAATGGATGATTATTCATCTAATAAATCCTATAACTTTAGTATGACAAATTAAACAAAGATAAAAAAATTGCGTTTGGTTTTATACCAAACGCAACTAAATAGAATTTATTTATTAGACTTTAAATACTGCTGTCTTTTTACATAATCCGACCAATATTTTTTAGTTTTATCTTTAGGATTAATATCATTCAAAGCATAGTAAGCACAATTTATACCATATTCATGATCATAGCAATTACTTTCACCTTTCAAAGCTCCAGCATTCCAAGCTATGCCTTGTCCGTCATAATAATTTTTCTGATGTTCCATACCATCCGGAATAACACCACCTTCTACCGTAAATAAAAACGAAAAGATATCTACACCATACTTATTAGGTTTTTTAGAACCGTTAATGTCTACACAAATTCTTGGTCCGTTATAACCTTCGATAGGGGCATCATCGAATGAAATGGTTCTTCCTGATAAATCAGAAGTTATACTAGAAGCATCACAAGGAGAACCGACAGACTGGTTTGAATAGTGAGCATAAGTAGTATACCTTTCGCTATCATAAGAACCATATTTCCAATCACTTATTTTATGAGTTTCAGCAAAATAATTTTTTAATTCACTTTGCAATGCTCCTACACCATTTTGACTTACCCATAAAGAAATAGGAGTTCCATGATCTGCTTGAAAATATGATGCAAAATCATTAAGATCAGTGTATGTCCTTTTTAATTGCGCTTGCAATGTTGTAACTTCTTTATCCGCCATTAATCCTGGTAAAGCAATAATCGAAATTATACCAATTATAGTAAGTGTCATCAAAGACTCTGCCAGAGTAAAACCTTTTTCCTTCATTAATTCAACCTCTCAATTGACCATTAATAATACAGATAGCCTAGCATCGGAAACAAAAAACTATTAAAAACCTCGCCTAAAAGCTACAACTTATTAAAACACGAATAATTATACAAGGCAAGCTGCGGCTTTTTCGCAATTTAGTAAAATTCGGTACAACCTAATGTAAAATTTATAAATATCAAATTCATTTTCTTCGCCTTTTATATTTTTTAGGATAAGTGTTAAGATGGTAGATTGACTACTCAATAATGCTGTATTTTGTAAATTTTTCTTACAATCGTATATACTCCTTCTTGTTCAAAAACAAATGCACACGTATAATGGTGTAAAGGTTACACTATTATATAGTCGGAATGTAGGAGAATTAGTATTGAAAGTATCTTCTGTTAACTCGTGTTTGTCAAAATATGACACAAAAAATAACAATAATAAAAAAGTTATTGATAATATGGGTTATGTCAGAAACAGCTTTAGTAATAAGGCTAACAGCAATCCGTCATTCGGTTCTATGGGTATGGCTATGCTTGGAATGTCAAGTGCAATCATGCAATGGATTGAAAACAAAGGATACTTGGTTTCTTTTTTAATACAAGACGGACTTGGAATGACTGCTCCGAGAGTATGGACTGGTTTTCATCGTGATAAAGAAATCACAGGTGAATATAATATCCAAGAAGGTTTGGAAGTTCTTGGAAGAGAAGGTATTACAGGACCTTACATGATGTTAGTTGCTCCGGCTGTACTTGCGTTAACCGGAAAATTTTGCAAGTCAACTAATACAAATACAAGGTTGTTAAAAAGATTTGGCGAAAATTTCAAAGAGATGATTTCAAACCCAAATTTCGACAATTCTATAAAAAATGATTCTAAAAAGTTTAAGGATGAATTTTTTAAATATAACTTAAGAAAAATATACAAGGATTCTGTTCCGAATGATAAAAATGCTGATGAAACAATTGATTTTATTGTAAAGGAATTTTCTGTTTATGATAGTGCACCTGATAAAAAATTAAGAAAAGCTGCAGGAAATAGTATTGCTAATATTATTAACGAAAGAATTGTTGAAAATTCAGATAATTTGTATTCTACAAACAAAGTTTTTCTTGGAAACGGGAGTAAAAGAGTCGGCTATAATACGGTAGAAGTATTACAGGCTTTAAAAGACTTTGGTGATGATGCCATCTCTAAAAATTCACAAGCTGCTTTGATAGACAATAATGCGATTGAAAATATCAAAAACAATTTCGCATCGAAGCGTTTGCTAACAAATATTGCAAATATTGCAATAACGCTTGGTGGCTTATCAGTTTTACCAAAACTTTATGCACCTAGCGATGTTGCGCCTGGGGCTAAGGTTATGGCTCAAGCTAATCAGCAAAAAACTGATAATTTAAAAGACAATAATACCGAAAAAACCGAAAACGCACCAACTTTCAAAGGTAAAGGTATAAATTCTGATGGATTTTTTGCAAAGTTTGGTAAGTTTATCACAAAATATACTCCGGAAAAAATGCACGAACTTCTTGAATATACCGGATATAATTTTTCAAAGACAACGTTTGCATTGCTTGCTACATTAGGCTTGCTTTTACCAAGAGGTAAAAGAGCATGGGATAGAGCGCAGATTGATGAAAACGGCAAACGTGACATGACTGAGATTAATGAAATTTTGCTTAGAGATACAGTGTCTTCACTTTCAGTAGTATTCACTGTTCCTCTTTTGACCAAAATGATGGTTAGAAGTTATGAAGATAAGACCGGATTTATTCTTACCAATAGGGCATCTGATGGAAAAAATCCATTTAAAAAAGCATTAGATATTATAAATCCTTATAGTGACTTAGAAGTATTGTCAGTTGCTGATTTAGATTCAATCTACGGTAATATTGATTCTAAACAGAAATTGTTAAACTTCTCCAAGTTTGTAGACAAAAAAGGTGGCGATTTAGAGAAAATATTATCAGAATCTGAATACAAACAAGAGCTGTTTAATGATAAAACATTTACGCTAGAATCTCTGAAAGGCTTATCAAGAGAAGAAAAGAACTCTAAGATTATTAAAATGTTTGAAGAGCATAAAGTAAAAAATGCTTTTGCAAAAGATGAAGCTATTTCTAAATTAATGAAAGGCACAGGAGAACTTAAACATAATAAAATTCTTAAGATGGCAAGAGGTTTAAATTCACTTCCTGGCTTTATTTCAACAGTATTTATTTCACCAATATTGCTTGGTATATTAATTCCAATGCTTACTTATCACAACACAAGAAAAGCTAATGAAAAGAAAATGAAAGCTGCAAAAGCTGTAGCAGGAAATGCATAAAAGTCTTAATTAAAAAAAAAGTCCGCAAAAATGCGGACTAAACACTTTGTAAGATGTAAGATGGGGTTATTAAAAATATTTTTTAACTGAAAATGAGTGCTATTATGCCGTCTTCTTTTTCAGTTGTTCCTCAACCTTTGATTTTATTCCTTTTTCATATTGAGATTTTTGAACGGGATAATCTTTAGAATTTGCAATACTATCATTATAGATTGTTTTTATAGCTTTTGCTGTTTCATAAGATGGATTTTTTGTGAAGTTGTCAAATGCTTTGTTAAATTTACTCTTTACTCCACTTTTTTCATTAAAACTGTCAGTTTCGTCCTGTACGGCAGCAGTACCGATAACATCATTAGAAGACTTGTTGCTGCCATTAAGTGCTTCGCCGATGCTGGTTACAAGATTAGGAGCATTTCCTGCTAAAAGAACACCAAGCATTGTATGTCCTTGCACACCATTTAGACGGTTTTGCAGTGCGGTACCAGTAAATAATTTTTGTTGACTATAATCTTTGTACAAGCCCATTTTACTTACTCTTTCTTAAGTCTTACATTTATAAAAAGTATTTTTAAAATTCTTAATTTCACAAGTCATTATTTTTGTTACAAAACTTTATATACAATTTATGGGTTCGGAAAGTTTGGGAGAAAAAAAGCTTAGCGCCTCCTTTTTCTTTTTTTTTTTTTTTTTTTTTAACATTCTTACTAGCCTGCTTTAAATCGCCCTATTTACTTTTACCCCTTTTTGTCATAAACTTATAAGGTTAAAAAAGACTAAAAAAGAGGAGATTATAATATGTCAAAACGAGTATTGTTATGTATAATGGACGGTTGGGGGATTTCAACAGGTTCTGAAAAATATGATGCCACAAAACTTTCACATCCCGTTAATGTACCTGAACTAATCAAGGATTATCCTTCTACAAAAATTCATGCAGATGGTGAATTTGTAGGGCTTCCTGCAGGTCAAATGGGCAACAGTGAAGTTGGTCACTTAAACTTAGGTGCAGGTAGAGTTGTTTATCAAGATTTGTCAAAAATCAACAGAGCTATTAAAGACGGTTCTTTCTTCAAGAACGAAAAATTCTTAGAAGCAATTGAACATGCTAAAAAGAATAACTCAGCTCTACATATCTACGGTTTAGTTTCAACTGGCGGTGTGCACTCATCTTTGGACCACGTTTTAGCTTTAATTAAACTAGCCGCAGACGAAGGTTTAACAAAAGTGTATGTACACGCATTCTTAGATGGTCGTGACACTCCTCCTGCAAGTGCTTGCACTTACTTACAAACTGTTGAAGACGAATTAAAGAAATATAACTTACCTAAAGTTGCTTCTGTTATCGGCAGATATTACATTATGGATAGAGATAACAGATGGGATAGAGTTGAAAAAGGTTATAACTGCTTACTGTTTGGCGAAGGCAACAATGCAACTTCTGCAATCGAAGGTGTTAAAAAATCTTACGAAGAAGGTGTAACAGATGAATTCGTATTACCAATTGCTGTAGGCAACAAAGAAGAAGTTGATGCAAGTAGAATAAAAGACAACGATGCAATAATTTTCTTCAACTACAGACCTGATAGAGCAAGAGAAATAACTAAAGCTATCAACTTTAAAGATTTTGATGGATTTGACAGAAAAAAAGTATTAAATAATATTTATTACTGCACAATGACAAGTTACGAAGCAACCTTCACATTCCCGGTTGCTTTCCCTAAAACAAAACTTGTAAACATTTTAGGCGATGTATTAGAAGCTAATGGAATAAATCAATTCAGAACTGCAGAGACAGAAAAATACGCACACGTAACATTCTTCTTTAACGGCGGTATTGATGAGCCTCAACCTCACGAAACAAGAAAACTTGTAGCTTCTCCTAAAGTTGCAACTTATGATATGCAACCGGAAATGAGCGCACCGGAAGTTTGTGAAAACGTTTTGGAAGCTGTTGCAAATCCAGAATACGGTTTTGTACTTGTAAACTTTGCTAACCCTGATATGGTAGGTCATACAGGTGTTGTGGAAGCAGCTACAAAAGCTTGCAAAGTTGTTGATGAATGCGTTGGTAAAATTGCCGCTAAATGTAAAGAAAACGGTGTAACAATGCTTCTTACAGCCGACCACGGTAATGCAGAAGTCATGGTTGACGAAAAAACAGGCAAACCGCAAACTGCACACACAACAAACGAAGTTCCTTTTGTTGTAATTAATGGACCGGAAGGTTTACAATTAAAAGATGATGGAGCGTTATGTAATGTTGCTCCAACAATCTTGCAATTAATGGGTATCAATAAGCCGGTTGAAATGGATTGCGATAGTTTGATTAAGTAAAAAAGAGAAAAAGTCGTAAGGTGGGAAAAGCGAGAGCGGTTCCCACCGTATAAAAAATAATAAGAGAAAAACAATGACTGAAGAAAAAAACGTAAAACCACTAAATATAGATTTATCACTAAAGAAAAACAATGTAGACGAATTCTTTTTTAATTTGAGCGAAAATCCGGAAGGTTTCAAAAACAAAGATTTCAGATATACTTTGAGTTTGATTTATCAGCTTGTAGAAGATGAATTTGAAGGGATTTTTCTTTCTCCTAATTCACCTGTAAGAAACACTGATTTCTTGCTGATTAATGATGGTACAGCTGCTAATCCAAAGTTATCGTTCTTTGTTACTCCAACAAACAACTTTCAATTTTATTTAAAGTCAAAAGGCTCAATGTTCAGATTTACGTCTAAAGAAGTTAACGGACAAATCGGTTACGTTATGCCGCTTGATTTAGTTTTAGATTATTTTGGCGGTTTTGGGGAAGTTGTTGATTTTTCTTCTCTCACTCAAACTTTTGCGTATTTTAATAAGCTTACCCATTTTACAATGAAACTTATTGAAAAATTATATTTTATACCAACTGTTCACCGCAAAGAAGGACCATCAGGCGGATGTTTCAGGATTGTATATGAACCGATTATTTCTAATAAAGAATCTGCAAAAATAATTAATGAACTGGAAAAAAATCTACCAGAAAACTTGTTTATAAAAGGTGATAAACCAAAAGATTTTGTAGAAAGATTTATAAGAGAATATTTAAACTATCTTGTATATAAATTTTTAGGAATCAAAGCATACAGATTTAAAGATATCAAATCCGGCCATTACATGGTTAAGGATTTAGAACAACGTTGCTGTATGAAAGGTAAAGATATTGCCGAAAATATTTCACAATGGCTTGATGAGTTGTATTTAGGTAAATACGATTTAATTCCATTCTTTGTTGTAACAAAAACTACAGATGATATGTTTGAATTAAAAATTCATATCAAAAATCGTAAAACTAACGAAACGATTATGCTTGATGACATATATAACAAGGAAAAAATCTGGGATTTAGACACAGAAGATATTGGCAAAATTATCGAAAAACAACTTAATTATGCAGTAAGATATATGCCGGAACTTGAAACATTATTTGAGGACGAGGACAAACTTGCTTTAACACTAAACTTGAATGAAGTTTATAAAATAATTGCACAGACTGCCTACTATTTACAAAAAGCTCAAATTGAAGTTATTTTACCGGAAGAACTTACTAATATTATTGTTCCGAGAGCTTCTATTAATGCAAAAGTTAAAGCTTCTCGCTCAAACGATTTAATGAATATCTTCAACACAGTTTCAAGCAGTGCAATTTCTCTGGACGACATTTTGGAATTCTCTTATGAAGTATCTTTAGGCGACGAAAAAATTTCTTTAGAAGAATTCAACAAACTTGTTAATGAAAGCAACGGCTTGATTCAATACAACGGCAAGTATATTCTTATAGATAAAGCCGAAGGCTTGAAGCTTGTTGATCAAATTAAGAATGCGAACCATAAGAAGATGACAAGACTAGAACTTATTCATGCTTCTATGTCAGGTCAATTACAAAATTATGATTTCAATTATGATGAAGCTTACGCAAATGTTATCAAAGATTTTGCAAAACCGGTTGAAGTTACTCAACCAACAGAATTAAAAGGTGATTTGAGAGCTTATCAGATGACGGGTTTGAAATGGCTTTGGACAAATGTGTCAAAAGGTTTTGGCTGCTGTATGGCAGACGATATGGGGTTAGGTAAAACTATTCAGGTTATTAGTTTGATACTTAAGCTCAAAGAAGAAAAGAAAATAAAAAATCCTGTACTAGTAATTTGCCCTACAACATTGATGGGTAACTGGATGAAAGAAATGCAACTGTTTGCACCGTCTTTAAAAACTGTAACTTATCATGGTATTGACAGACAACTTGATACAAAGGCTGATGTAATTCTTACAACTTACGCAATTATGAGAATTGACGTTGAGGAAATGAAGAAAAATACTTGGGGCATGATTGTAGTAGATGAAGCTCAAAATATCAAAAACCCTGATACTGCCCAAACTTTAGCTATAAAATCATTAAAATCTGATATTAAAATAGCGATGACGGGTACTCCGGTTGAAAACAGATTAACTGAATTGTGGAGTATTTTTGACTTCATCAACAAAGGTTACTTGGGCTCATTGAAAGAATTCCAAAAGAGCTATGCGGTGCCAATCGAAAGATTTAAAGAAAAATCAAGAGCTTCTAAACTTAAATTATCTGTTTCACCGTTTGTATTAAGACGTTTAAAAACAGATAAACACGTAATTTCAGACTTACCGGATAAAATGGTTATGAATGATTATTGCTATTTAGCTAAGTCCCAAGCTATTCTTTATGAAAAAACTCTTAACGAAATGATGGAAAAGATTAGCGGATTTACCGGTGTTAACAGAAGAGGTAATATCTTTAAATTAATTACTGCATTGAAACAAATTTGTAACCACCCTTATCAATTCCTAAAGAGTGGTGAAACATCTAAAGAATTGTCAGGTAAAGCAGAAAAATGTGTTTCTTTGATTCAAAGTATATTAGAAAACGGTGAAAAGACTCTTATTTTTACGCAATACAAAGAAATGGGCGATTTGTTAACAAAAATTCTATATGAAGATTGCGGAACAGAGCCATCATTTTTCCATGGGTCATTAACTGTTCCTCAAAGAGAAAATTTAATTGAGGATTTTCAAACAAATCCTGATAGAAAAGTTATGATACTTTCTCTAAAAGCCGGCGGTACCGGTTTGAACTTAACAAGTGCTACAAATGTTATTCACTACGACTTATGGTGGAATCCGGCTGTAGAAGAACAGGCAACAGATAGAACTTATCGTATCGGACAAGATAAAAACGTAATGGTTCATAGACTTATTACTCTTGGCACTTTTGAAGAAAAGATTGACGAGATGTTAAAGTCTAAAAAAGAACTTGCTGATTTAGCAGTTTACGAAGGAGAAAAAATCATTACAGAACTTTCAGATCAAGAAATTTACGATATATTCTCTCTTTCTGCCGGTTAATATTTACATAAAATAACATTCTTGACAGAATGTGAGCATGTAACGAAAATAGTATTAAGGCTTTTTTATAGAAAATAGGGGAAATTATGACAAAACAAACTTTTTTACATGACAAACACGTAGAATTAGGTGCAAGAATGGTAGATTTTGCAGGATGGGATATGCCTGTACAATACTCTTCTATTATAGAAGAACATAAGACTGTCAGAGAAAATGTAGGATTGTTTGATGTTTCTCACATGGGCGAAATGATTGTTCAAGGTAAAGATGCACTTCCTTATTTGAATAAACTTGTTCCCCAAGAAATTAGCAGACTTGTTGATTTAAAAGCTGTATATTGTCAATTGACCAACAAAAATGGTGGAATAATTGACGACTTGATTATTTATAAGTTAGAAGATAATAAATACTTAATTATTGCCAATGCATCCAGAATTGATGAAGATTTAAACTGGATGGTAAGAAATAAAATCGGTTTTGATGTAGAAATAATTAACGAATCACACAATTATTCACTCCTTGCTGTTCAAGGTCCAAAAGCTTGTGATTTAATAAAAAGTTTGGGAGTAGATGAATTACCGCCATTCTTTTCAATCAAAAGAGGAGAATTATTTAATATAAATTTATGGATTTCAAGAACAGGCTATACAGGTGAAGATGGCGTTGAAATACTTGTTAAAAACGAATTTTCAGAATATTTGTGGGATAAACTTCTTGAAGCCGGTAAAGAATTTGGAATTAAGCCAATTGGTTTAGGTGCAAGAGATACTTTGAGATTAGAAGCAGCTTTGCACTTGTATGGAAATGATTTAGATGAGAATACTACACCGATAGAGGCTGGTCTTGCTTGGTCTGTTCCAAAAGATAAAACAGAAAATTATAACGGTAAAAAAAGAATTTTAGAACAAATAAAAGACGGGATTGAGAAAAAGTTAATCGGGTTCAGAATGCTTGATAGAAATATTGCAAGACACGGTTATGACGTGTATTACAAAAATGAAAAAATTGGACAAGTCACAAGTGGCGGAATATCTCCAATTCGAGGAGAAAATATCGGACTTGCTTACATAAAGAATCTTGACAATTTATCTGTAGGCTCTACAATTCAAATTATGGTAAGAGAAAAACTGCATGATGCAGAAATAGTAAAAAGACCATTTGTAAAAAAGAATAATAAAGGTTAATAAAACATAAATAGCAATATATAGGAGAATTTTTGAATGAACGAAAGTATGTTATGCACAAAAACACACGAGTATGTACTTGAAAATAATGGTAAATATGAAATCGGTATCACTGATTATGCAATAGAACAACTTGGAGATATCGTGTTTGTTGAGCTACCTGAAATTGGAGCAGAATTTACAAAGAATGAAGCTTTTGCAACTATAGAATCTGTTAAAGCAGCTTCTGAAATTTATATGCCAATATCAGGAAAAGTTGTTGAAATTAATGAACAAATCGTTGATAGTCCGGAATTATTAAACGATGAATCTTTTGAAGATAAATGGTTTGTTAAGGTTGAATCAAATGCAGATCAAGTAGAATTTGCAGATTTGTTAGATTACTCAGATTATAAAGAAGAAATTGAATAATGAAAAATTTTATAGCACATACAGACGAAATTAGAGAAAAAATGCTGCAAGAAATTTCTTGCTCTAGTGTAGATGATTTGTTTAAACAAATTCCAGTTAAATTTAAAAACTTTGACATGGCTAATCCTTTGAGCGAATTAGAAACTCAAAGAAAAATTAAAGCTTTAGCGAAAAAAAATAAAACGGAATATGCTAATTTTATGGGCGGAGGAGTTTACAATAAGTTTATCCCTGCGGCTGTAAACTATGTAGCACAGAGATTCGAATTTTTAACAGCATACACTCCATACCAGCCTGAGATTTCACAAGGGACATTGCAAATTATTTATGAATATCAAACAATGATATCAAGACTAACAGGCATGGATATCGCAAATGCTTCTATGTATGATGGAGGTTCTGCTTGTGCAGAAGCTGTTCTTATGGCACATAGAATTGCTAAAGGCAAAAAAAATAAAGCTCTAATTTCCAATAGGCTTAATCCTGAATACAAAGAAGTTATCAAAACATATTGTTGGGCGCAAGATATAGAGCTTGAATGGTTTGACGAAATTCCGGAAGATATTTCTGAATATTTTGCAGTACTTGTACAGTATCCGGATTACTATGGTGAAATTACACCTATCAAGAAACTTGATACAACTTTGATTGTATGTGCAAATCTTTCAGCTTTATCCGTTATTGAACCTCCTAGAGAAGCTGATATCGTTGTTGGTGATATTCAACCACTTGGTATACCGATGAATTTTGGTGGTCCTCATGCAGGTTATATGGCTTGTAAAGAAACTTATATGCGTCAAATGCCGGGGAGACTTGTTGGAAGAACAGTAGACGCTGATGGAAAACAAGCTTTCACCTTAACTATCCAGACAAGAGAACAGCATATCAAACGTGAAAAAGCTACAAGTAATATTTGTTCTAACCAATCTTTGATTGCACTTTCAGCAACATTGTATTTGAGTTTAATAGGTGAAAAAGGCTTTAAACAAACTGGTATAATATCTGCTAATTTAGCACACGCTCTTTCAAAAATGCTTAATGGAAAAGGCATTAGAACTATGAACAAAAACTTTTTCAATGAGTTTGTTGTAGAAGTTGAAGATGCTGATAATTATTTAGCAAAACTAAAAGAAGCAAATATTTTAGGCGGAATAAAGCTTGATGACCGCAGAGTTCTGGTTTGTGCAACAGAGATGAATACTGAAGAAGATATTTTGAATTATATTGAGGCATTGTAAGAACGAAATTATTTATAAAATATAAAATCAGTTAGGTCAGGCAATGCCTGACTTTTCCTTTTATAATAAGCCCCCACCCTTTACACCACACTTACAAGCTTGTAGTAGAAAATACAAGTTTATAAGTAAAGTATAAAATTCCCCCGAGGAGAGGGAATGCGCCAAACTTGTAGGTTCATGCTCGATGCGAAGTGTAGTAATTATGTCTACGTGCGTAGCACCTAGAATAGGCTTACTATATTTTGTTCTTCAAATCTTGGGCAAGTATTCCAAACTAGTGTTGGAATTATATCGCCTTCAACACGACCTTGGAACTGACATTTGCAACAACCTTTAACCATATTTGTAGAACCGTCAATTAAAGGCTGAAAATATTTACAACGCTGACAAATCTTAAGCGACAAACCATAATCATCCAGTTTTTCTGATAACTCTTTTATCGCATCAACCATGCGTAAATGGTTATTTTTTGTTGTATATGTTTTACTTTTGTTAATAAATTTTACCTTGGCTAAACCATTGTCAGAAATCAGTTCTAACTGACATTGGAAATCTTTTTTGCCATCAGTCACAATAACATTTGTAACCATTTTTTCTACGTTATGTTTATGAGTAGTTTTGCTCAATAATTTTCTAAAGAATCTTATTGGTGGTAAATTTTTGATAATATGACCGATTGAATAAATCGTGTATGCAAATAAATAAAAATGTTCTTTCACATATAATTTTGCACTCATTAAACTTATACAAAACGCTAAAACTAAAACAATTGAAGTAATTAAAATAGCAGCGTATCCCACAACGAACGGAAAAACATAGGCATGCCTTAATAATAGAGCATAACCTAAAACACACACTAGCCAATTTGGTTGGATTAATGAACACAAATATTCACGTGTCAAGAAGTTTTCTGCGTGCGTAATATTATTCCAGAAAATATTTATTCTTTTAGATAAAGATGGTACTCTTGAATCGTAGTTTGAGATTGATGTATATACAGGTAAATCGTCTACAAACGCAACCTGAATACCTTCTCCTGCAAGCTTTAATGTATACTTAATTTCTGCGACTTTGTCCTGAAATTCAAAAGTTTCAATCTTGTTTAAAATATCACGTTTTATAACAAAAGAATCCGTATTAATAAGGTTTGTAAGCCCAAGCTTGGTTCTTGTTGCAAATATAAATTTGGAACAGTAACGAGAATAAGTTGCCTTTATATTTTCAATAAAGCTGAAATCTTCATTTTCCGGCATATAACTAACCATTGGCATAAACACATCATGTTTTGTTAAATAATAATTTATGTTTTCTAAGAAATCAGAATCCACATAATTCTTAGCATCTAAAAACACGTAAGCATCAAGATTTTGAGCTTCTGCTAATTTTTCAGCCAAAATAGAGTAAGCTTGACTTTTGCCGATTGGCTCCATGTTATTTATGTTTATAACATTAACATCTAAATCGCCTTGCAATGTCACATCAGAAGATTTTTCACACCTGTCAAGAATTGCATATATGGAGTATCTTTGTTTTGGATAAGCTTGCGCTTTTAGTTGCTTAAGTAAATTATCGAGTGTTTCAGCCTTTCCTGTTGCATAAACAACAACACAGATATTGGAATCTTTAGGTGTATATTTATCTCTAATTTTTCTCGATTTTCTTAAACTTGCAATAGCTAGAATTATGAAATAAATTGTAAAAATTGTAATGTAAACATATAATATAGGCATAATAATCTCTCCACTTCAAGTGTACTCTAAAAACAAGATTTTCTCAAATAAAAAATAAGAAATAAAAAAAGACTTGATTTAAAAAAATGTCCATGGTAGATTAGTAAATGTCGGGAGTGAGAGAGATTTCTCTCCGAAGGATAGCCGAATGAAAACAAAATACGGGCTGCTAGCTCAGGTGGTTAGAGCGCACCCCTGATAAGGGTGAGGTCGGTGGTTCGAGTCCACTGCGGCCCATATTTAAAACACAATAATAGCAAGGCTTTTAGACCTTGCTTTTTTAATGCAAATTTTGCTAAAAATAATTTTATGTAATATATGAGCAATCATGGTGAGATTGCTCAAAATTTTTAATTAAATATTTACTAATCAAAGTTTGCTAATGCTTCGACTGCCGAAATTTCTTGCTCTCTCATTGTGTGAGCATACCGCATTGTGGTTTGAATGCTTGCATGGTTAAGGATTTGTTTAACAACTGGAAGTGGAACACCTGCCGCAACCATTCTTGTTGCTCCTGTATGACGTAAGTCGTGAAATCTTAGATTTTTAACATTAGCAAGTTTGCAAACAGTTTTAAAACATTTTTTGATGTCATTGTATTTTGTTCCTGTGTATGGATTGGTAAAAACATATTTAATTTGACCTTTATTTTTGTACATGGCTAATAATGTTTTACGCAATTTACTACTCATAGGAATTGTGTTTTTCTTGCCGTTTTTTGTATTGAGTGCAGATATTTCATTTTTATCGAAATCAACGCAATCCCAAGTCATATTTAATATTTTACCTTTCCTCATACCAGTATTAAGTGCCATAATAAGGATTGGTTTTAAATATGCTTGTTCTCCATTGTGAATACGTTGCAATCTTTCTTGCTCCTCACGAGGTAGTTTTGAAAAAGAAAAATCATCATCACAAACTTGATACATACGTTTTTCTTCTTCAACGGATAAATGACGTTCAAGTTTGTTTGTTACACGAAGTTTATTAACTTCTCTTATCAACAATGTAAAGATGTGGTAATACTGCAAAAAATATTTAATCACTCAAGCCCGCAAATTACATTGAGATACATAGGAATTATTGAGCAAGACGAAATTGATTGCTCTTATAACACCTTTATACTATAACCCTCAAATGCATTAAACAGATAATCCGATACATTTTAAACGCCTTATAATTTATCTATTTTGTAAGGCATCTTAAAAAGTCTTGCTATTATTGAGTTTTAAACAAAGAATATCTTAATAAATTCATAACGCTTTACATTTTTTAGAAAATTTTGCACGTATTTTTTGTTTGTAATACGATGATTTTAGTGGTTCTTTACGAATTCGTTTTACAAAATAGATAAATTGTAAAACGATTTATAGCCATAAAATTCAACTGGAGAGAGGTTTTAATTGATTAAAAAGAGAACAATAATTGCGATAATTATAACAATTGTTACTATTATTGCAACAAATAAACTATGGCTAATATTTAAACCAATGCCTGTCGATTTTGATATAAAAGGCAAAGGTCAGTGTAATATTGAAGTTCAACTAAATAAAAAAGATAATGACAAATTTAATAAAATCAAAACTCAAAATATTATTTTAGATTTAAGTAAAGATACCCACGCAAGTTTTAATGTCAAAAGGTCTAGGTTTCCTAAACGTATAAAATTTATTATAACCGGCTTGGAAGATAATTCTCCAATTGAAATATCAAATGTTACATTAAGAAATGGCAAATGCAATCTTGATGATTTGAAACAGTTTTCTAATTCGACAGGAAAATTAGGCATAAAAAATAATTCGCTTATAATTTATCCTGATAATAATGTTATAAACTTGGAATATAAGAAAACTTTAAACGCAAGGACAGCAATAAAGTTTGACTTCAAAGTATTTGTTATAATCTTAATTTTAACCTATCTACTTGCATATAAATTATCAAATTATGTAGCAGACTTTAAAACAATAAAAGGCAAATCAAGAATAGAAATAATCTTTTTGACCATATTTTTCGTATTTTTGTTTATTCCAATGAGCAATATAAGTCAAGAAAATATTTCAAAACAAGAAAATAGAACATTAGCTCAATATAAGCCTTTTATAAATCAAGACTACGAAATAAATTATGATTACGGCAAAAATTTTAATGAGTGGTTTAATGATAGATTTTATTTAAGAAAAAATTTTTTAGACATTCAAGACTTAAAGCTATTTTTATCAACAAATTGGATTACTAAAGATGTAATGAAAGGCTCTCATGATTGGTTATTTTTAGCATTGAAAGAGTCTACGGATAGTTATTCTAATAGTGTAATGTTTACAGATGAAGAACTGAATAGCATTGACAGTTATTTGGATAATATTAATAAGTATTGCAATACTCATAATAAGAAATTCTATTTTATAATTGCGCCTGATAAATCTAAGATATACCCAGAATATTATCCTCAAAGAATAATAAAAGTATCTGATAATTCTAGAAGTGTACAGCTTATAGATTATATAAAAACTCATTCAAATGTTAATGTTATCTATCCTAAAGAAAAACTTATTTCTTTAAAAGATAATAAATTGTTATATTGGAAGAATGATACTCATTGGAATTTATTAGGTGCGTATTATGGATATTCTGAATTAATGAATGTTATAAAAAAAGATTATGCAACTTTGACAGTGTATAAGGTTAAAGATTACACCACAGAACAACACACTGGAGATTTATATAATATGGCTCCCGCAGTGTTACGAAAAGTAGATAATACAATATATGAAATTCCTAAAGTAGATGATAGTCAGTTGTGTAAACAACCCAAAGAAATTAGAGGGGATGTTATATGCTCAAATAAAAGCTCAAATGTAAATCTCTTAATGTATAGAGATTCATTTTCAAGCGCACTTATTCCATATCTTGCTCATTCTTTTGGTGATTCTAAATATATATGGAAATATGATGTTAATTTCAATGCTATGAAAAATGCAGATGTTATAATCTTAGAAATAGTTGAAAGACTGTTACCTACTCTTGTAAATAAGCAAATGGAGGTAAAATAATTATGCTATTTAGTTCAATGACTTTTATATATTATTTCTTACCAATCGTACTTTTGTTATATCTGATAACAAAGAAAGAATTGCATAATCCGATACTCTTAGTTGCCAGCATTATATTTTATGCTTGGGGAGAACCAAAATATTTGGCAATAATGCTATTAACAATATTGTTGAACTTCTTTGGTGCAATTGCAGTTGATAAATATAAAACACATAAAAGGCTTTTTCTATTATTAACTATTCTAACAAATTTAGGATTTCTGATTTATTTTAAATACTTCAACTTCTTGATTGATAATTGTAATAGCTTATTCCATTCTCACATTTCTGCACTAGATATTGTTATGCCAATTGGAATTTCTTTCTATACATTCCAAGCATTATCTTATGTTATTGATGTTTATAGAGGAGAATGTAAGGTTCAAAAGGATATTTATAAATTAGCATTATATATTTGTTTATTCCCTCAATTGATTGCAGGTCCTATTGTAAAATATCACGATGTTGCAGAACAGATTGAAGATAGAGAAGTTAATTTTGATAAAGTTAATCTAGGTGTTAAAAAATTTATTATTGGTTTATCTAAAAAAGTATTGATTGCAAACACTATGGGAGCAATCGTGGATAAAATATTTGTCCAAGACCCACATAATTTTTCTCATGCAATTGCTTGGATTGGCTCAATTGCTTATACATTTCAATTGTATTTTGACTTCAGCGGTTATTCTGACATGGCAATTGGCTTAGGGTTGATTTTCGGATTTAAATTTATGGAAAACTTTAACTATCCGTATATATCAAAATCAATTACAGAATTTTGGAGAAGGTGGCACATTTCACTTTCTACTTGGTTTAAACAATATGTTTATATTCCTCTTGGTGGTAACAGATGTTCAAAACTAAAAACTTTGAGAAATTTAGGTATTGTATTTTTATTAACAGGTATCTGGCATGGTGCTGAATGGACTTTTGTTATTTGGGGGATTTGGCACGGATTCTTTATTATTTTAGAAAAAATACTAAATATAAAAGAATTTGAGCAACAAAAACATAGTTGGTATGTTAATGCACTAAGACATATTTATTGCATTTTTGCATTCGTTATAGGCTGGGTAATATTTAGAGCAGAGAGTATAAAATATGCTTGGGATTATCTGATGAATATGTTTGGACTGTTACATTTACATACAGAGCAATTTAACTATGCATTTTTATATTATGTTGACAAAATCGAAATTATAACTTTTGTAATTGCTATTTTGTGTTGTATTCCATTGTTTAAAAACATGATTTACCAACAAAATAAGATTGTAAAAGCTATTGTTAATATTTGGCTGTTAGTTTTGTTATTCTTATCAACAATTACGATTGCAAGCAGTACGTACAACCCATTTATATATTTTAGATTTTAAAATTTAGTTTTTTCTTTCTGACTTTGCCAATATTCCATGGTGCGTTGGTGGCGTTGTTTTAGTGCAAAGATTTGTTTTTGCAAGCGGTTTAAATTTCGATTGAAACTGTCTTTTTCTGTTTGCATTTTTTTATTGATTTCTTCCGCGTTCATATTTTCCCCTTTGTTTTAATAAAAACAGCTGTTTGCTCAATGTGTTGCTATATCGTGGAAACGACCGTTTAAACATGACCACCTATTCATACCTTAGAGTAAGTATATTGGAACAAAACACAGAGAAGAACAAACTAGATGTTTTAAAGTTTGCAAATGAAAGAAAATTGGGCAACGTAGAATTTGTCGAAGAACAAATTAGCGGGAAATCAAACTTTAAAAACAGACAACTTGGTGCATTATTAGAAAAAATGCAAAAGGACGATGTTTTAATTGTTCCTGAACTTTCAAGAATTGCACGCTCAATTACACAAATATTTGAGGTAATTGACATTACAAAACAAAAAGGAATTACACTTTACTCAATTAAAGAAGATTTTTCAAACAACGACAAAAGCATTACATCTACTGTTACAACAACAATTTTTGCTTTGGTTGCACAAATTGAAAGAGATTTGATTAGTTTGAGAACAATCGAAGCATTGCACGCTAAAAAAGCAAATGGTGCAAAATTAGGCAGACCAAACGGCAGAGGAAAATCAAAACTTGATGAACATCAAGAAGAAATACTAAAATTAGTTGATTTACAAGTTCCTAAAACAATTATTGCCAGACAATACAATACATCTGTTGCAAACTTGCACAGATTTTTAAAATCTTTGTAATTTTAAAATACAAAATATGGCAGGGTAAAATGCTCTGCTATTTTTTTGTTTGAAATTTTATGTAATATTTATGGACTGTTATGTAATTTTATGTAGTTTTTTTGAGTTTTACCAACTTTGCAAAAGTGCTTCAAACGCAAGCATAGTAACAAAATTTACAGTTCTGTAAAAACTTTGATTAGCACTGATAAGGGTGAGGTCGGTGGTTCGAGTCCACTGCGGCCCATATAAAGAAGATAGGTGTTTTTAGCCTATCTTTTTTATTTTGTTTATATTAAATGCTCACAGTTTTTTAAGTACATCTACAGCATGTTCATTAACATCTTTTATTAATTTAGAGTAAGCGTTCATTGTTGTTAAAAAACTCTAACATGTCTTATTTGTTATCTTTATGTTATTATGGAATTGTCAATGGGTTTTGGTCTTTTACAATATAAGTATAAGAGTATTGCGCAAACTTTTGATAAACCAATAAAGGGGCAATAATTATGACAAATCTTACAGAGATGTCAAGGCAGAATTAAAAGATTATATAAGAGGAACAAGAGTATCTGTTCAATATTTGGGGGAGGTTAATGAATAAAAAAGTTTCTATTATTATTCCATGCTATAATCAAGGAAAGTATGTTTCAGATGCAATTAATTCCGCATTAAAACAAACGTATAATGATATAGAAATTGTAGTATTTAATGACGGTTCTACTGATAATAGCGCTGAAATTATTAAATCTTTTGCTGATAAATATAATAATATTTTATTCTTTGACGAAAAAGAAAATAAAGGTGTTATAAATGCAAGAAATATGGCAATAGAAGCTGCAAATGGCGAATATATACTTCCTCTGGATGCAGATGATACAATTGAACCAACTTATATAGAAAAAGCTGTCAAAATATTAAAAGAAAATCCTAATGTCGGAATTGTTTATTGTGACGCAAGAATGTTTGGAAATAAAAATAAATATTGGAATTTAGAAGATTTTGATAAGTCTAATTTTCTTTACTGTAATTGTATTTTCGTTACTGCTTTATTCCGTAAGACGGACTTTCTGAAAGTTGGTATGTATAAAGATTGTATGCAGTTCGGCTGTGAAGATTATGATTTATGGCTTTCTTTTGTAGAACAAGGTTTTGATATCTATAAAATTGATGAAATCTTATTTAATTATAGGCAATACAAAGAAGATTCAAGAACAACAATAAGTATTCAAAATAGTGAAACAATATGGAAAGCTATAATAAAAAATCATATTGATTTATATTTAGCCGATAGTCAATTTATAGATAGATTTCGTTCAAACCCTAAAAAGTTAAAGAAAAAATATCAAAAGTATAAAAAACTTTTTAATATTTTTCTTCCAATTATTATAACGGAATCTGTGTTATTAATTATTTTAGTTATTAGATTTTTAAATTGGGGGATAAAATAAATGAAAAAAGTTAGTATAATTCTACCGACTTATAATGGTGAACAATTTTTAAGAGATTCGATAGAGAGTGTGTTAAAACAATCATATACTAATTGGGAATTAATTATTATTAATGATTGTTCAACAGATAATACTTTAAATATAGCAAATGAATATGCAAAAATGGATAATCGTATCAAAGTAATATCGAATGAACATAACTCGAAATTGCCTGCAAGTTTGAATGTAGGATTCCGTAATGCAACAGGCGAGTATTATACTTGGACATCTGACGATAATATGTATAAACCTAAAGCCATTCAAAAAATGGTAGAATATCTTGATGAAAATCCAAATTGTGATTTGGTTTCTTTCAATTTTGATTTTATAACTGAAGATTGTCTATTTGAAAATCAGTTTACTGATCTTGTTCTAAATAGAGATATGTTGCAGTTGATTAGGCAATGCAATGTTGGTGCTTGTTTTATGTATAGAAAAGAAATTGCAGTTAAAACTGGAGAATATGATGAAAATATGTTCTGTGCTGAGGATTATGACTATTTCTGTCGTATAGCTTTAAATGGAAATATACATTATAAAAATGAAAACTTGTATAAATATAGAAATAACTCTCAAAGTTTGACTGCTACTAAACAAAAGACAATACAAGAAAAGACAATGGATATTCGTTTCAAATATGCAGAACCTATAATGACAAAATTAGGATTATCAAATACAGAGAAGATTAAAAAACTTTTAACATTTTATTATAACGAAGGGAAAAATGATAAATGGATCGAATTAGCTTTTAATATAGATAGTAAACTTACTAAAAAATATAAAAATAAACATTTCATTAAGCAGTTTACAGAAAGTTTATTATCCGTAAAAAATAACAATAATCATAAAATCATAAGTTTATTAGGATTAAAATTAAAATTGAAACGTAATCAAACAATAAATAAAAATACATTAGAATTAGCAAAGAAATGGATAAAGCATAATACAGTTAATAATAACGGTATTATAGTTAGTACGCAAGATAAAAAGCTAATATATCCTGAAGTTACAGGTTACTATATTCCAACACTAATAAAATATAAAGATTTTGAAAGAGCTAAAAATTATGGTGATTATCTTTTGACTATTCAAAATGAAAACGGCAGTTGGAATGAACCTTTAGGAAAAATCCCTTATACTTTTGATACCGGTATGATTTTGAAAGGTTTAGCTGCATTAGTAGAAAATGGTTTAGATGAAAATGATAAATATAAAAATGCTTTAATTAAAGGAGCAGATTATATTTTATCAATGCAAAGGGAAAATGGTTCTATTGCAACACAAGATTATTCTTGGTGGGGTTTACCTTATGAAAAAAGAGTCCCAGAAGCAATTCATATTTATTGTTTAGAACCAATCAGGTATGTTGGCAAAATTACAAATAATGATAAATATGAAATTTGTATAAAAAAGGCTTTAAATTATTATCTATCTCTTGAAGATTTAACAGATTTTAAAACATTATCACATTTTAATGCTTATATTATAGAGGGGCTTATTGACATTGGTGAAACGGAACGTGCTAAAAGAGCCATAGACTTAATAGCATTACACCAAAGATTAGATGGTTCTGTATCAGCATATTCTAATGTTGATTTTGTCTGTTCTACAGGTTTATTTCAATATGCAATTTGTTGGTACAAATTAGATGAACGAAATAAGGCAGATAAAGCATTTAATTATGCTTGCTCATTACAAAATAAATCAGGTGGTTGGTATGGAAGTTATACTGTTGCAAGAGATAAAGCAAATTATTTTCCTGAATATGAAATTTCTTGGGCAGTAAAATATTATCTGGATGCTCTTTACTATAAAAGAAATATATATCAACAAGAGGTTATAAAATGAGTAATATAAGTAAGGTTAAAAAAAATCAATGTACAGGGTGCGGAGCTTGCAAAAATGTTTGTCCTTATGATGCAATAACAATGTTACCTGATACATACGGTTTCTTATATCCAAATGTAGATTTAAATAAATGCATCAATTGTAATCTATGTCTTAATTCTTGCCCTACTTTAAATATTCATAATCAAAATGATAGAAATTATGTTTGCAAAGTTGCAATGGCAAATAATAATATTCGCAAAATAAGTTCTTCCGGTGGTATTTTTTCTCTTTTGGCAGAATTTATATTAAGTAATAATGGTGTTGTAATAGGTGCAGCATTTGAAGAAAGTACTATTGTAAAGCATATTATTATTGATAAAATAGAAGATTTGAATAAATTAAGAGGTTCAAAATATGTTCAAAGTGCTATCAATGATATATATACAAAGGTAAAAGAAATATTAAATTCAAATAAATTAGTTTTATTTTCCGGCACACCCTGTCAAATTGCAGGTTTATATTCTTTTTTGAATAAGAGTTATAGTAATTTATATACTGTTGAAATTATGTGTCACGGAGTATCATCACAAGGAATGTTTGATAAATATTTATCAGAAAATTTTAAAGATGAAAAAATAAATTATATTTCTTTTAGGGATAAAGTTAATGGGTGGAACTATGAACATAGTTTAAGAATCGTTACGGATAAAAAAGAATATTGTATTCCATATCAAGAGAGTTCATATTATTCTTTATTCTTAAATGGTATTTCATTAAGGAAATCTTGTTATAACTGTAAATATGCGACTTTGCCAAGAATTGGCGATATAACACTTGGAGATTTTTGGGAAATAAAATCTTTTAATACAAGGTTTGATGATAATTTGGGTACATCTATGGTATTACTTAACAATAAAAAAGGGGAAGATTTATACTTTAATATAACTGATAAACTTAAGCTGAATGAAAATATTTCCATAGAAATTGCTAAAAAGGGAAATTGCACACTTACACATCCGACTTTAAAAAATCATCTTATTGAACAATTTGAGAATAATTATAATACAATGACATTAAATAATAATTTTGAGCAAATACAAAAATATAAATTTGATTTTGCTATATATAATTTTTGGTGGACTATAAATTATGGTGCAACTTTAACGGCTTTTGCATTACAAAAATTATTATCACAATTAGGAAAAACATCTACCTTGATAAGTTATTTATATGATAGAAATCCAAATGAAGTATTTTTTAATCAAATCTCTGAAAAATTTGCAAGAGAACATCTAACATATACAAATATATACAATTCTGAAAAAGAACTCGTAGATTTAAATAATATTACAGATAAATTTATAGTCGGTTCCGATCAGGTTTTTAGAGATGAATATTTTAAAGACTGTTGTTTTCTCAATTTTGTAAATTATAAAAAGGTTAAAATTGCTTTTTCTGCAAGTTTTGGAACTGATAGTTTCAATATTTCATCAAAATTGCTAAAGAAATATAAATTTTTACTTTCAAGATTTGACTATATATCAGTCAGAGAAGTTTCCGGAGTTGATATTTGTAAAAATATTTTTAATATAACTGCAAAACAAATTATTGATCCTGTATTTCTTATAAATAAAGATATATGGTTTGATTTAATTAATGAAAGTGTTTTAAAAGAAAGCAAGTATATACTGTGTTATATTCTTGACGAAAATGAGGTTCTTAACAAAAAAATTAAAGATTATGCAGAACATAAAGGTCTAAAAATTATAAAAATAGATTCTACTATACATTCAATTCAAGATTGGTTATATTTGATTAAAAATGCAGAATTAATTGTAACAGATTCTTTTCACGGACTGTGTTTTTCTTTAATTTTTAATAAAAATGTTAATTGCTTTATAAATGTAAATAGGGGTACTGATCGCTTCAAATCTTTACAAAAGATATTACATATTCCACAAACAGTATTCTTTAATGATTGTAATACTTATGATATTGAACAGCATATAAATAGTGAGTTTGATTATAATGAGATAAATACTTCAATACAAAAGGCTCAAAATTTTGGTATTAATGAATTAAATAAAATAATAAAGATTGAAAAAGTAATAAATCAAAAAGACGAGCAAATAGATGAATATTTGCTAAAAAAATATAATAAGAAAAAGTTTAAATTTTCATTTTTTATAAAGAAAAATATTTATAAATTACTATTTATATTATTTCGTAGAGAAAAATTTTATGAGAAGTATATAAAATACAAAAATAAATAGAGGTAAAATGTACAACATATTAGATTACAACTAACAATGGCTTTAGAAGAAAAATCAATATGTTCTTGTATAGGTGGCTCACGAATTTATTTAAAATGTGGCAAATTAAAAGGACTCGCTGAATTTAAATCCGGTTTTGGTGGGTTTATATATACAAATTATGACGGAAAATATGTGATAAAATAATTTTGTATTAAGGATTTTTTTATGAATTTAACTTTGCTTAATATGGCAGAATCAGAAAGTAGCCAATGGGTAAATATTGTAGGAATGATTGTTGTTCCTATTCTAATTTTCATTATAGGAAATATTGCTCTTGAAGCTGAAAAGCTAAGAAAATCTCAAATAAGAGCATTAGATTATCTTACCTTGCATTTTCACCAAATGTTACAAGAATGTCTAAAGCTTACAAATAATGAAAAAAGACGAAAAGCCTGCTTGGAAAAATTTATAAATGAACCCACTGCCGAAAATTATAAAAATGCTTTTTATTTAGTTAGAACACCTTCATTAAGTTTTAAGATATTTGCAGGTGATTATACATTTACAACAAGTAATTATCCGCAGTTAATTAATTTGATATTTGAAATTGATTCAGTTATGGAGAATGTTTTATCATATATTCACGAATCAAACAGGCAAGGAGATATTGCAGCTAATCTCCCAAGTGATAAACAAGTTGAATATGCTCAACGTATGTATTATAGTTTAGACGATTTTCATAAAAAATTAAATATTTTGATTTATCTTATTGATAAAATTCTTTTGAGTATAAAGGTTTATAATTCATCATTTTTTCATCAGAAATTGGTAGTTATTCAATTTGCCGGAGTTGTTAAAGAACTCGTTGATAACGCAATTAAAGAATTGGATGATATTAATAAATTCAGAAATCCTAATTGGAGAGATTCTTTTATTGATAGTCCTGACAATCCGCCTATAAAACTAATATTTATAGATATTATTTATGTTGGTTATTTGAAAACTATGTGTTGGTTTGATACAAAAATAAATAACATTAGAAAATATTATTACAACCACGAAAACAAGAAATTTCTTCAAGAACAAATAATAACTCATTCTTTTTATTCAGAAGAACAAATTAAACAACTAAACGATAAATATCAGGAAGAAATTAATAATTTCCAAAATAATAAAGATAGATTTGATTCACTTGACTTAAAAAAGAGTGAAAACTATTTTCTTTATAAAGGATATGTAAGACGTTTAGAACAAATTGTTTTAGCGGCAAAAGAAATTTTTTCAATGTTTCCACCGGAACGAAATAGGTTATTATTAGCGGATGAAATATATAAAGCTAAAATTTATCTTGATTATATTGTAGTCAATTTCGTTCCGACAATGAATAATTTATTTCAATTTATGGTAAAGCATTTTAACCCTAATGAAGATATTGAAGATATTTCATTTTTATCCGAAAAATTAAAAAACTATGTTGCTCCTGGATATTTTGAACATTTGCAAAAATTAACAAAAACTGATTTTTATAAATTCCACGAAGGATTTGATGAAAGTATCTCGTACGGATTGTCGTTTGAATTGGCAACTTATGAAACTAATGAACAGGGGAAAAGAATGCCGGGAGTGCAAATTTTACAATACAGAGGAACAAATCAATACGGGCATACTATACATGAATATATTCTATCAGCATTAGGTAACTTAAACAAAATTGCAAAGAATGTATATGATATGATAATTTCTTCGCCTGAATTGGTGATAATGGATAAATGTGTATTAGATGCTATAAAGCAATCTGTTAGTGATAAAAATCAAAATGGAAGGAGTAAAAATGGACAAATTAAGAGAGTATGGTGAAATTTTAGATTTATGCGAAGTTGGTAAAGATTATAGTGAAAAATGGTTTTATTTATTTGGACAACAAATTTCTGATGGTAAAACCCCTTTAACATTATCAAATGTTATTAATAATTCTAAAACTTTAGGCTTTAATTTAATTGTTGCATATTTTAATGATAGCGACGATGAATTAGATATAAAAGAGTTTGTTAAAATACATTCTATTGATACGGAAAGAGAGTTTTTTGATTTTGTAAGGGAAATAGTTGGTAATCAAGGAGTTGTAAGATTCGAAGAACCTTTGAGAAATGATAATTTTAGAGTCGGAAAACAAACAACAATGGCTTATGTACCTAATTAGTAATAGAAAAAAGGAAGGAAAGTATTATGTCGTTATTAGAATTGTTTATTAAAAACAACTGCGAATTATTAGAATCTTGGAAAAATAAAAATATTGATAATTTATCTCGATTAAAGGATATTTTATCAACATCAAAAGAAGAATTTTTTTGTTATGCAAATGAGGATAATAAAAAACACAAATGATAATATTGTAATTTATTGCCAGATATTAAAAAAAAATATTGGGCAATATTTATCAAAATGTAGAGGTAAATATGAGTAATATAATATATTCTATAAATGCAAAAGATAACGGTGTACTGCCTGTTTTAGAAGAACTTTTCCGCTTAAATAATGAAGAAATGAAAAGGGAAATTAGTAATTGTTTTAAGTGTTTAAATACGGCATTGAAAAATACAGGTGTCAAGTATGAAGATTTTCGTTCTTCTTTATTACCTGCTAATGGGGATAAACATTATGAGTACTTATTTGTATATAGATTAATTCCAGATGATAATTCTATATATGAATATATTGCCAATAATATAGTTTCATTGTTCCCAAAAGATAGTCGTATGAATATATTACTTGGAGATTTAATTTTATATAATTTAGATATTTATCAAAAAAGAATTGTGATAGAAAAGTTATTCAAAACTTTGGACTTAAATATTGATGAAAATTGGTATGCTAATTATTTCTTAATATATGTAAACAATATAACCAATGAATGTGTCACAAAAATAAATGATTTTTTCTCTAATGAAAATTATTATTTAGGTTGTGCAAATGTAACATTTAGTTCTAATTTTAAATCCTATATTTCTAATCATTCAGTTTTTACAAAATATGTAAAAATAGGTAAAAATGTTTTCAATTCTGATGCAAATGTTGATTTAGATAAACACAGTAAAATACACAATGGTTTTTGGGATTGGCAAGGGTATAATATATATGGCATAAATGATATAATTTTTGATACTTTTTTACGATATAAAATAGATACATTTCAGGGAAATTTATATAGCTCGGATGATTTTAGATATAATAAAATTTATATAACTTCAAATGAAAAGGAAAAATTTGATATTAAAAATGTTGAAATAGATTTTGGAAAGTATGAGTATTTAGAAAAAGTAAAACAAATTTTTAAACAAATTAATATTAGTAAAGAAAAATTTTTAGAAGAAATAAGAAATAAAATTAAACAACAATCTTATTATAATATAGAAATAATAGATGAATTTAATGTTATAAAATTTTGTATATTTTTAGAATTTGAAAACAAAAATAAAAAAATAAAAAAAACATTAGCATTAAAATATGAAATTGATTCAAAAAAGATTAAAATAGTTTCTATGTACTAATATTAGGCGATATTCAAAGTTCGTAAAAATGAATCTTCATCATTGGCAGATTCAAGTGAAAAAGTTCTAACTTTGTCTATTTGCCTCCATATAAAGAAGACTTCTTATATAAGAGGTCTTTTTTATTTTTATTTATTACAAACAAGGCGGTGGAAATACCACCGCCATGTTTTATAAACCCTAATCAACGAACTAGCATGAAAGATTGTTAGTTCTAACCATAACTCACCTACCATTAAATCAAGTTTAATGCGATACTTGGAGTTTGGTTTGCAGTCGCTAACAATGTTGCTGAAGCTTGTTGCAAGATTTGCGCTTGGATGTAATTTGAAGATTCTTCTGCGACATCGGTATCTCTCAATGTAGATAGAGAAGATGTCAAATTTTGTGATTGAACATCAATTGCGCTTATTGCGGACTCTACTCTGTTTTGAGCAGCACCAATTGCAGTAACTCTTCTTGAAATTTCATCCATTGCATTATCAATAAAGCCTAACATTGCAGAAGCACCGTATGAGTCTTTTTGGTCAGACAACAAACTATATGTGCCATCCTTGCTGTTATATTTTAAACCACTACAAGCCGCTGCAAACGCTTTCAAACCATCTTGGGTGTTTAATTTAGCAATATCGCCACCAGCATCTGTTAATAATTTTGACAATTCAACCTCTTGAGTTTGAGGATATTGTGTCTTATCATCAACCTTTTTGTTAACAGTTGTTTTACCACCAGAAAATAATGCGCTGATTTTTGCACTTGAGAACAATGACACATCAAGATTAATTACACTGTTAGCTTCTGAATACAAGCCAACTTGTAAATTTAAGCCGCCTGATGTCATACCAGTTCCCTTTGGTTCACCATCTTTAATATAAGACATCAATTTAATGCCATTAAATTCGGCATTAGATGCAATACGGTCAATTTCTTGCAATCTTGCATAAACTTCTGATTGAATTGCCTTTAATGATGAAGAACCATAAGTTCCGTTCGCAGCTTGTTCGGTCAAATCTCTGATTCTTTGTAAGTGGTCAGTCAACAAACCATAGCTTTGCTCTGCAGTTGTTAATAAGTCTGCACCGGTAGCTGCATTATCAGCAGCAACATCCAGTGTACTTATTTGAGTTACCCATCTATCAGCAATAGAATATCCTGCAGCATTATCTTTTGCATGATTGATTTTGTAGCCTGTTGTCATTCTTTCTATAGAAGTGTTCAGACTGTTCGTCGCACTATTCAAATTTCTTTGAGTGATAATTGACGAAATGTTTGTGTTGATTGTGAGTGACATAGTTGGATCTCCTTTCTCTCTTTCTCGATACGTACTTAAATTAGCTGCACAATCCTTGTGCAACACCATATGTTACTCATGCCCTATTAGGGACTTTTTTGCGTAGTTGTCCTGTGACTGTTTCTTTCTTTCTTTCGAAAAATACAGCCTAATTAAGCCTGTGATTAAATCACAGATTTTATTCTCTCCTTATTTTTTGATATGCACTTTTTAGAGCATCATTCTTGCTCTATTTTTCTCTTCCTGAGAACTTGTAATTTTCCAACAAGTTTTAACCTTGATTAATTTAACGATTTTCTACACATTTTTCATAAGCTTACTGACATCCTTTGTCAATTCATTGCTTATTCAAAACATACATTCCTTGTATTTACTTGTTAGATTTGTGATATATACTTCTTACAATAACATTATTGCTTCACGATATAACAAAAGTAAACTGTTTGTTGTAATTTTTTTACAAATCTTTATAAAAATTAAATAATTTTAACAAAACTAAAACTGGGTATTGCATTATTGGCGTAAGTTTGCATTGTTTTAAAGATAGAAAAGTTTTGTATCTTTTTGTTTAAAAAATTTTGATAATATTTTTGATGTCTGAAATATTTTGGGGGTTAAAAGGATTGGTTTGATACCCACACGCATTCGTACGGCTCACATAGTTCGCCTACGACTGCGACCTCCCTAACAAGAGCGGTAGTGCCACTTTAATGTTCTGTGAGGAGAGGGGGAACGCGCCGAACCTGCGATTATAACAACCAATCACTTTCTATTTTCAACTTTCAACTCTTAAAATTAGACACTATATCTCCGTAAGATCAATTAGCCCCCACCCTAACCCTCCCCCAAGGAGAGGGAACATGCCCTACTTATAGTCACACCATAGAGGCGGAGCGTGTAGTTTTTTTAACCATTTTGTAGATTCTACCAAGCAGCCGATAGTTGTGTCTACGTGCGTAGCACCACCTAGAAGTTTATTCTTTCTTTTTCGATAACTAAAGGTTTCTTTTCTGCAAAACGACAAAGCATGATTACGTATTCGCCAATCAATCCGATTCCTAAAATCTGTACAAATAATAAGAAATAAAGAGATAACATTTTTTTAGGAATAATAAAATTTGTGTAACCTATGTAGCAAATTAGACTCAAAACAATCATTGCAAAAGTTATAATTGTTCCAAAAAATCCTATTATTGCAAGGATATGAACGGGAGCTTTAGTAGTTCTGGTTAAGCCAAGCATGCCGTTGTTCCAAAGTGTCAAAAGATTAGTTTTATCAACTCCGTTTTTTCTTTCAGGTTCATCAAAATCAAGAATTTTCATAGAAAATCCCATATCTAAAACAGCACCTCTAAAATACGGATATGGGTCTTGTACTTCTTTCAATTTATCCATAACTTTTTTGTCATAAAGTCCAAAACCTTTGTAATTTCTGACTAATGTTGCCCCTTCATCTTTCATCAAATCAAGAGCAAAATAATAAAATTTGCGCAAAAGATTTAAGAAAGAAAAACTTCTTTTATCATATTTTCTAGCAATAACTACTTCACAGCCTTTTTCCCAATTTTCTATAAAATCATCAATCATTTCCGGCGGGTCTTGTAAATCTGATGCAAGATATATTACTGCGTCTGAATCAGTTTGTTGCATAGCATAATTTGTAGATTTAATATGACCAAAATTTCTGGAATTAAAAATCAGTTTTACACGTTTATCATCAGCAGCAATTTTTCTTAATTCATCCTGTGTAAAATCAGTTGAAGCATTATCTATAATAATAATTTCAAACTCATATTTACTTAAGTATTTTTCTGTTACTTTATTAAGTTCTCTATACAAAACCGGAATGTTATCTTCTTCATTAAAACAAGATGTAACGATGCTAATTTTTTTCATATTTCCTCTTTTACTACACGTATTCCCAATTTGATATTAACATAAATTGCCTATTTGTAGAATAGTTTTAAATCTTATTTACAAACATACTTTATAAAAAGGAGATTTTTAGAATGAGAATGTTAATATTTGACTTTAGAGAGAGCGAAAAAGAATTTTTTAAAAAAAATGAATTTATTGATTTTGATATAACATTTTTTAGCGAACCGTTGGACGATATGACTAAACTCACAGAAGACCAAAAAAATGAAACATCGCTAATAAGTGCTTACAGAAGCTCAAACTTAACAGCAAAAGTTCTAAATCAATTTAAGAATCTTAGAATAATCGCAACTCGTAGTTACGGTTATGGTCATATTGATATTGACTATTGTATTGAACATAATATTGCTGTACTTAATGTAGAAAACTATGGTGAAGAAGGTGTTGCGGAATACACAATCGGCTTAATGATAGCACTCGTTAGAAATATGATTTCTGCAATTATAGATCTGAAAAATCACAAAATAAACTACGAAAAATACGAAGGTCGTAGTTTAAATAACATGACATTAGGAATTGTCGGCTGCGGAGAAGTAGGAGTTTTGGTTTCGAAAATCGCACATTTTTTAGGCATGCGAGTTCTGATTTATTCTTACATGCAAAACCCAAAAGTCGGCAATTATTGTGAGTTTGTCGATTTCGAGAGATTGCTTAAAGAATCTGATATCATATCATTACATATTCCTAATTCACCGGATAATTATCACATGCTTGGTGCTGATGAATTTAATAAAATGAAAGATGGTGTTTATATTGTTAATACAGCAAGAGGGGCTTTGATTGATATAAGAGCTTTGTACGATAATTTGATAAAAGGAAAAGTCAAAGGCGCAGCGCTTGATGTTATGGAATGTGAATTTTTATCAACTCACCCCGGAGAAATTACAGATGCAATAAAAGATTCAAAATCCGATTGTGTTGAAATTGCACTTGTCACACAAAAATTATTTAACCTTGATAATGTAATAATGACGCCGCATATCGGATATAATACGCATTGTTCTGTCAATTATTTGCTGGAACAAACATTCTATAATATTAGAGATTATTTAAAAGGCATATATTCTAATAGAGTTTGTTAATAACAAATACAAATTTACCACTCAATTCTGGATTTATAACTTTTACCGTGCTAATATATTTAGGCGAGGTAGATATGTTAAGACAGTTTTTAAATTCAAAGATACACAGAGCCACTGTTACAGACGCTAATTTAAACTATGTTGGCTCTATTACTATAGACGAAGATTATTTAGAACAAGCCAATATTTTAGAATGGGAAAAAGTTGAAATTTTAAACATAAATAATGGAGAAAGATTCCAAACTTACGTTATTAAAGGCGCAAGAGGTTCAAAATGTTTCTGTTTGAATGGCGCTGCTGCAAGAAAAGCACAAGTTGGCGATAAAATCATTATTGTTACTTATGCTGATTTAACTCCGGAAGAAATTAAAACTCATAAACCAACAATTGTACAAGTAGGCGAAAATAACACTATTGTCAGGCAATAGTGGAATTAAACCTTACAAAAAAAAGAAGAAAAAATTCACAATAAGTACACGCAACATGGGTGTGAATATTGATAAGAACGAATATTATGAAATTAAACTCTCAAATTCTGCTTATCCGGAAAGGGGACTTTAGTCTAATATTCTTACACCACTAGTTGAACCGGTACCATAATTATTTACTCTATATCCTTTACCCCAAGGATTTGAGTAGCTATCAATGTTTTGGTTGCCGTAAGTCGTAGGATATGAGGTTCTTGTAAAAGATGAATCAGAAAAAAATGGATCGCTATCAAAATTTGGAGTGTATCCTGTCATTTGACCTGAAAAATAATTAGCTAAATTACCTAAAAATGTTGTTTTATAATTTTGTTTTGGACGAGATAATATCGCATTTCTTACGTTATCATATCTTGTATTTATATCACCATTTTGCACAGCTCCAAATGCTTGCATTTCCAATCTTTGTAAACGTTCTAAATCACTTTCTCTAGAAAAATTACGATTAAGAGTATACTTTTCTAACGCATTAATATCCGAAAACGATGAAGGAATATTTACGTTTCTATAATATCTGTTAGGACGATTATTTGAATATCTCAAAGTATTATTGCCATTATAAAAAGCCGAATTATATCCGTTTGTCATAGGCATTGGATAATGTGGCGGCATAAAATTTTGATTTCTTGGCGGTAAATTATGGTAATGATTACAGTTACAAGGTGGGTAAAATATTTGACCGGCTGCGAAAACCGGTATTTGCAGAATTTGAGAAACGCAAAGAGTTAATAACATTGCAAAGATATAACGATACATAATAAATCCTCCGTCATTATTTATTTAACTGAATAGATAAACATAGTATATTCACCATGCAGGCAGACTCATGGCTAAATATATTTCCATAATTTTAAATTCTTTTTATTCCTATTTATATTTACCCCTTGCAAAAAAGTTAAAATTCTATTAAGATATATGTATAAATATTAAGAATTTCAAATTTTTGTAAATACAAAGTTAAGGGTGGACAAATGGCAGAGAATGAAGAATTGCAAGAGATGAGTGGAGAGAATGAAACTCGCCAAAAGATTTTGGTAGCTGATGATGAAGCAAGTATCAGAAGAATTTTGGAAACTCGTCTTAAAATGGTCGGCTATGATGTTGTAACAGCTGAAGATGGCGAAGAAGCAGTAGAAGTGTTTAATAAAACAAATCCGGATTTGGTAGTGCTTGATGTTATGATGCCAAAAATGGATGGTTACGGTGTAACTCGTGAAATTAGAAGAACATCAGATGTTCCTATTATTATTCTTACAGCATTAGGCGATGTATCAGAACGAATTACCGGCTTAGAACTTGGCGCAGATGATTATGTAATCAAGCCATTTAGTCCAAAAGAATTGGAGGCAAGAGTAAAGGCAGTTTTGAGAAGAACAATTAGCAAGGATGTGATTATTCCTGCTTCTGGCTCTGCTGCGACTGGAGCTTCATCTGCATCAAAAGGTGGTAAAAATATTATTACAACTGGTGCCATTAAGATTGATACTGCAAGAAGACAAGTTTATAGAAAGAATGAACGTATCAGACTTACTGGCATGGAATTTAGCTTATTGGAATTGCTTGTTAATAATTCAGGTCAAGCATATTCAAGAAACGAAATCTTGCAACATGTATGGTCTTATCCGGCAGATCATAGAATTGATACAAGAGTTGTTGATGTTCATATTTCAAGATTACGTTCTAAATTGGAAACAGATCCGACTAACCCAGAGTTAATCTTAACAGCTCGTGGAATTGGATATATGTTCCAAAGAATAAATTAATAGATTTAGAATTTTGAATAAAAAGGCGCTGATAAAGTTGAACCGAAGCACTAAAACCGACTTTTACAATGTCTAGTCTTTAGGGTTAAGCTCAATGTTTGCATCGCCTTTTTATTTATGATAATATTTTTTATTATTGGAGTAGGAAAATTATGATAACAATAAAAGATGTAGAACACGTAGCTAAATTGGCTCGCTTGGAATTAACGGAAGAAGAAAAAGAAAAATTTACAAAACAATTGGGTGATGTACTTAAGCATGTAGATGCAATGAATGAGGTTGATACATCAAATGTAGAACCTATGGCACACGCAATTGATTTTGTTAATGTAATGAGAGAAGACGAAGTTTATTACGAACAAACAAAAGAAGAACTTATGAAGAATGCTCCGGACGAAGAGAACGGGTTCTTTAGAGTTCCAAAAATTAACTAATTTTTAAAAGAGGGGTTTTTGCCCCTCTTTTTTTGAGAAATGATAGATTAAAAATAAGGATTCAACTATGACAAAATACATATTTATCACCGGTGGTGTTGTAAGTTCTTTGGGCAAGGGTATTATTGGAGCTTCTTTAGGCAAACTTTTGAGAGCAAGAGGATTTTCTGTTGCTATTCAAAAATTTGACCCTTATATAAATGTTGACCCCGGAACAATGAGTCCATTTCAGCATGGTGAAGTTTTTGTCACAGATGATGGAGCAGAAACAGATTTGGATTTAGGTCACTATGAACGCTTTATTGATACTAATTTCTCTCAATTGAGTAACGTGACATCAGGTAGTGTATATCAAACTGTTATTCAAAAAGAAAGACGTGGAGATTATTTGGGTGCGACAGTTCAAGTTATTCCACATATTACAAATGAAATTAAATCAAGACTTGTAAAGGCTCAAAAGCATTTTAAACCGGATTTTCAAATAATAGAAATTGGCGGAACTATTGGTGATATAGAGAGTTTACCGTTTATTGAATCAATAAGACAGTTTAAAACAGAAGCTGGAATTGGTAATGCTATAAACATTCACTGTACATTATTACCTTATCTTCCAACTTCAGGAGAATTGAAAACAAAACCTTCGCAACATAGTGTAAGCTTGTTAAGAAGTTATGGTTTACAGCCGGAAATTCTTGTTTGCAGAACTTCTAAACCAATTCCAAAAACTGAAAAAGATAAACTTGCGTTATTCTGTTCTGTATCAAAAGAGGCTGTAATCGAATGCAGAGATATGAAGAGTATATATGAAGTTCCATTAGCATTAGAAGATCAAAATTTTGCGGAAGTTGTCTTAAAATTGTTACAGGTACAAGACAGAAGAGCTGATTTAACAGGCTGGAAAGATTTGGTAGAAAGAATTAATCACCCATCAGGTACTATTAAGATTGCAATAGCAGGAAAATATACAAAATTATCAGATGCGTATATTTCTGTTGTAGAATCAATTAAGCATGCCGGCTACGCAAATAATGTAAAAACAGAAATCAAATGGATAAATTCAGAAGATTGTGTCGATGAAAAACAATGTAAAGAACTTATGAAAGATGTTGATGGTGTTGTTGTTCCAGGTGGTTTTGGAATCAGAGGCATTGAAGGAAAACTTAATGTAATCAAATACGCAAGAGAAAATAATGTTCCATTCTTAGGTATTTGTTTAGGCATGCAATGTGCTGTTATTGAATATGCAAGAGATGTTGCGGGTTTAAAAAATGCTAACTCTACAGAATTTGATGAAAACGCATCAATTCCTGTAATTGATTTGATGTTGGAACAAAAGAATGTTAAAGGTTATGGTGGAACAATGCGTCTTGGAGCGTATGACTGTCATATTAAAAAAGGTTCAAGAGCTCACGAAGTTTATGGAGCAAGTAAAATTTCCGAACGCCATAGACACAGATATGAAGTTAATACAGATTATATTGAACCGCTTAAAAAAGCAGGACTTGTGTTCTCAGGCATGTCACCTGATGGCATGTTATCAGAAATCGTAGAACTTCCACAATTAGATTGGTTCGTTGCATGCCAGTTCCATCCTGAATTCAAATCAAGACCGGAAAGACCTCATCCTTTGTTCAAAGGCTTGATTGATGCTGTAGTTAAACAAAAGGGGTAAAGGGGTAAAGGAATTTTACTGTTGTGAAACTACAAACTTTAATGCAACTCTGATACATACTCATTGATTAGTGAGTTCTAAAGTTGTTAAGCTTTAATACAACTTTCCACTTTCCATTTTCAACTTTCCACTTAAAAACTACCACCAGTAAGGATTACGGTAATAATATCGTGGGTAGTAATAGTTGTTATAATATCTGGAACGCTGAATCATATTTTGTTCTTCCAGTAGCATATTTTGGCGCACTAGCTGTTGAATTTGTGCGTTTCTTTGAGCGGCTTCTTCTCTTCTAGCAGCTTCTGCAGCTAATGCGGTATCCAATTTTTCCTGTGTATCATTCAAATCTTTAAAGCATGCTGCAAGATTGTTTCCGGTATATTTTGACAAGCATTCATTCGCTGCTTCAAAGAATTCATCTTGTCTGTTATTCCAATATGCTTTATCATTTGCTAAAAGTTGTTCATTTTTGGATTTGATTTTGAACCAGTCCGGTTTTTTACAATAAACAGTAATTTTTTTGTAAGCTTCATCTATTTTTTTCTGCTCAATTGGTGCAACGAGTGTATTTACGTAGGTAATCATATTTAGTAGGTTTTGTGAGTGATAGAGTTGTTTTGCTCGATTATAATATGTTAATTTTTCTGCAGTGTTAGTTGTAGAATTTGCTACACGCATATAGTTTTCCGGATTACCTACATCCAGTTTAATTAGATTTTTGGCTACAGTATAAGCCTTTTGAGGGTTCTTTGTAACGTTATAAATGTTGTACAAAAGTTCTTGTGATGCAAAATAAGCTCCATCAGAAGAAGTGATTTTTATGGCATAATTCTCGGCGGTTTTCATATCTTGCATATAATAATAATTTTGAGCCATTTGGAAACGTGCCCAGCTATTGCTGTTTACGTATGGGTATAAATATGTATTTGATTTAAGATAGTTGCCATTCAATGAATACAAGACTCCGAGCCTGTAATCTTTTGATGATTTTGGAAACAAGTTAGAAATGTCTAATTCTGCTAGTTTTTCCGCATAATAAAGAGCATTTGGATAATCTTTTTTATCAGTATAAATGTTTATAAATCGGGCAATATTAGGGATGAAATCCGGATAATATTTATCAGCTTTATAATATTTTCCCTGTTTTATGTATTTTTCATTTTTTTCGATTTTTTTGTACTCTTTATCTTTTGATGTAGTGCTTTTGATAAATTTAACATCAAGATTTGATTCAAATTCATAATACTTTTCGAAATTTGCAAATGCGTTGGAAGTTGTAAGAAAAATAATACAAAATATCAAAAAAATCTTTTTCATACTAAATCAAAACCTCTTTGTACGCTGATAAACATTTTAAGGCAGTTTGTTTTGGAATACATTCAACTCCATATAATTCTGCAATATGCCTAGCGTTATATGATGCGGAAATTATAACAACCTTTGTATTGTTATAACGAGAAAATGTCTTAATTTGTTCAATTAACCATTCTCCTGCAAATTTAGGCTCATATGTGTTTTCCATCTGTAAATCAGTGATAATAATGTCAAAAGGCTTTTCTTGTAATAATATGTTATAAGCCTCTTGAGCAGAACCTACTGTTTCGATTTCTGCGTCTTCAAATAATTCTTTTACAATATTAGAGTTATAATCTCTCCAGCCTTTTACATCATCTACAATTAAAACTTTTTTCATTTTCTTAACTTTTCAGCTCCACCTAAGTAAACAAATTCCGGTGCAAAACCTTCACCGCAATTTACGACTAATAGTACACGTAAACATTTTTTCAAACTATCAGGAACATCAAGTTCGTGAAAGCACATCATAGGAACATCTTTCCATTTTAAGTTTATGCGTGCATATTTTGCCGGAAAATCAGCGTTTAAATCTTTCGTTAGCGTAAAAATTGCATGTGAAATAGATTCAATTTCAATTTTATTTCTATTCATCATTTCTGTTAGTAATTTTATTGTAGCAGCACCTATTGCCTCTGCACTGTTTTCATCTACGGTAATAGCGCCTCTTATTCCTTTTGTAATCATTATTCTTCCTCACTTAAATAAAATAACGCAGCAAGAGTTGAAGCCGTAAGTGCAACTCCTGCTTGTTCTTGTTCTCTTAGCCAATTATGAATATTATTTTTGTTAACAAGTATTCTATCAACAATAACACCGCCATCACTTACGGGTTTGGAACATACATTATATTCACTAATGTACGCAATAGCAATTGTAATTGTTTCTGATACGCATCCTGGAGAGCTTGCAAGTTTACGTGTAAAAATCTTTATTTTATCTGCTTTTAAACCTGCTTCCTCTAATAATTCTGCATGAATAGCATCTTCAACCGTTTCTCCAATACGCTCATCTCCAACTAATCCGGCAGGTAGTGCGATAGAATATTTTGCAATGTTTTCAGCTTGCAAAGGTGGTCTTTCTTCTTTCAAAAACAAAATCTCTTTGTTATTTATTAGAGGTAAAATTACTACGACATCTTTTGCATTAGGACGATGTGCGTAAACCCAATCTTTGCCGGTTTTAGACTTTGCACTTTTGAGCTGCAAATACTTTGTGTCATATAAAATCATACTTTATTCTCCATAATGAAGGTTAATATTCATAACTGCAGGTAGTTTTATTGTAAATTCTGTGAATTTGCCTTCTTCACTTTCAACTGCCAGCTCTCCGCCATGTCCTTTTACAATTTGTAAAGCTAAGTACAAACCTAAACCGGTACCGATTTTGCGGAATTTTTTAGCGGCTGAGTAGTATTTGTTAAAGATTTTATCAATATCAGCTTGTGAAATACCTGCTCCGTAATCTTTAACTTTGATTACTATATATTGAGGAATTTCTCCAATTGATATTTCTATTGGAGAATTCGGCTCTCCATACGATATTGCGTTTTGAATTAGATTTTTTATGACACGCTTAAGTTGTATTCTATCTGCGTAAACTCTTATATCTCTAGGTGATGAAAATTTTAATTTGTTATTATTTTTTATTGAAATAGGCTCCATCTCATCAACTATTTCATTTATGAAGCTTCTTAGCATTATATTTTCTTTGTATAAAGAAATGTTGCCATCTCTGTATTTATATGTTTCCAATACAATTTGTACTAAATCAAGTAATTCTTTATTAGAAACCTGCATGTTTTTAAGCGCAATTTCTTGTTTTTCGGAAACAGGTCCAAAACTTTCGTTAAGGAATAATTCTAACATATTTGTTTCAGCAATAATTGGTACTTTTAAATCATGTGTAAGTGTTGCGACAAAATCTTCTTTTAAGTTTTCCAGTTCTTTTTGGTCAGTAATGTTTTTGATAATTATAATATGTCTGCGCTTTCTATCTTCCAGCTTTAATTCCATAGAACTTGCAGAAAAATTAGAAGCTCTATTGGCTTTTATATATATATCGTTTTCTTTTAAACTTTCAATTTTTGCACGTTCCGGTAATACTATATAATTATCAATTGGCGTTCCAACCAATTTTTTACCTGAAATGCCGAACCATTCGCTAATTTTAGGAGTTGCTCTAAGTATTTTGTGATTTTCATCAATAATAACCAAACCGTCAGAAAGTGAATTAATAACTGCCTCTAAAAATTTATTTTGGCGGTGTAGTTCGTTTTGATATTCAATAATCATTTTTTCTCTGTCATAAAGGGTTTCAATCATTCTGTTGATACTTTCTGCCAGAGGTTCTGCATTCGGTAATTCTATTCTGCCGACTTTTTTAGTTAAATCGCCATATCTGACGGAGTTTACTGTCTTGGTAATTGTCCCAAGGTAATCATTAATACGTGTCCACTTTTTGCCAGTTTTTCTTGCTGATATAAATAGAATTACAAGTATTAGCAGTACAAATAAATTTAGAATGTGTATTAAAAGGATGCTGTTTTCTTCAAAAAAATAATTTAAAACATTTAAAAGCATGGGCGCTTGTCCTATTTTATGATTTTATGGTACAATTATAACAGAAAACTAGGGAAGATTAAATGGAAAAGATTTCGGGATTAATATTGGGAGTATATTTGAGCTTTGTCATGCCGGCTTGTTTGGCAGCTGATAGGTTTGATGTTTTGCCGGACTTACCTGAACCATTAGCAAGTGCAGCACAAGCTTCAGCAGTAACAACTACAGATGCTGCAAATACTCTGTCAACTCAATCCGTTGGTCAAGAACCTAATTTCTTATCAATGATTTTTTCGTTAGTTTTTGTTATTTTACTAATTTATGCAACCGGTATTTTGTATACAAAACTTAACAAATTTGGAATTAAAACGTTAAAAAAACAGGTTGGTGAAAACGCTGCTTCTCAAGTTTCTGTAATTTCAACAACACCATTAGGTACAAATAAGACTTTACATGTAGTCGAATTGGATGGCAAAAGAATGCTTATTGGCGCATCATCTAATTCAATTCACTTAATAAAAGATTTAGGTAATTTTCCTCCTTGTGAAATAGAGGAAGGTGAATATTCTAAAATAGAGATTCCGAATATCAGGATACCAAAGATTGAGATTCCTAAAATAGAAATTCCAGGGTTTACAAAAGTTGTATCAAAGAAAAAAAATGTAGAACAAGAAGAACCGGAAATTAATGAAAAGCAAACTGTTGAAAACGATGGTTTTGAGATATCAGATATTTATGAAGAAGATAATCCTGATGGTATAATTGATAAATTATTTCATACCGATGCAGAACCTGCGGTTTCTGTTGAAAGTCCGGAAGTTAAAGAAGAACATAAAGTTGATCCTGATGAATTTGCTTTATATAAAAAATATTTATAATTAGGAGTGTTGATGAATAGAAAGTGTGTAAAAATCGCCAATAAAATTGTTGGGGACGGTTATCCTTGTTTTATAATTGCAGAAATTGGTATAAACCATAATGGTTCTGTAAGTTTGGCAAAAAAAATGATTGATATTGCAATCACTACAGGTTGTGATGCTGTGAAATTCCAAAAACGAACTATTGATGTAGTTTATACAAAAGAGGAATTAGCAAAAGACAGAACAAGTGTTTTCGGAAAAACAAACGGTGATTTGAAGCGTGGTTTAGAATTTGGAGAAGCTGAATATAAAGAAATTGACGAATATTGCAGAAAGCATGGCATAATTTGGTTTGCATCTTGTTGGGATGAGCAGTCTGTAGATGTTATTGATAAGTTTGATGTTCCTTGTTATAAAATTGCGTCAGCGTCATTAACAGATGACAATTTATTAAGACACACAAAATCAAAAGGTAAACCAATTTTACTTTCTACCGGCATGAGTTCTATGGAGGAAATTAGGCATGCTGTTTCAATATTGGGTGAAGATAATTTGATTATTTATCACTGTACGTCTACTTATCCATCAAATGCAGATGAAACGAACTTGCGTGTAATTGAAACTTTTAGAAAAGAATTTTATTGCCCGATTGGTTATTCCGGTCACGAACGTGGTGTTACACCGTCAGTTTTAGCAGTAGCTTTGGGTGCAAATTCTGTAGAACGTCATATCACTGTTGATAGAACAAATTGGGGGTCTGATCAGGCAGCTAGTTTAGAAATGGCAGGTTTATATCATATGATAAGAGATATAAGACAAACTCCTCAGCTACTAGGTGATGGTGTCAAGGTTGTGTATGATAGAGAGTTGCCAATAATAGATAAATTAAGAAGAGTGAAATAAAATGAGTATATCGCTGCCGAAAACTATAAAATTTGTTATAACAGACTTTGATGGTATTGTGACAGACAATTGTGTTTATATTGACCCAAATGGCGAAATGACAAGAAAGCTAAATTTTAAAGATGTCATGGCATTTTCTATTTTGAGAAAAAACGGTTTTAGAATAGGAATTATATCCGGTGAAAAAAATTCTGCGATAGAGTTGATTGCTAAAAAATTCAACGTAGAAGAAGTTCATCAAGGGATAAGAGTTAAAATTGATGTAATAAAGTCAATTGTCGAAAGATATAATCTAAAAGAAGATGAATTTATTTATGTTGGAGATGACATAAATGATTTAGAAAGTTTAAAATTTGCAAAATATGCTATAACTGTACCGGATGCTGTAAAAGCTGTTAAAGAAATTGAAGGAATTCAAGTTACAACTGCAAGAGGCGGAGAAGGTGCTTTTAGAGAAATAGTTGATGCTGTAGTTCAATAATAATATTATTATATTTAAACATTAAAAAACATCCTCAGAATTTCTGAGGATGTTTTTTATTTAACAAACTATTTTGAATTAAACTAATTCAACAGTGTATTGAGCGTTACGTTCAGCAATTTCAACAAGACTTCTTGATACTGCTAACATAGAAATTTCAGAATCAAGCTTGTTAACGCAAGAACCGCAGCCAATTGCAGAAGCGCCGGAAGCGAATGCTAATGAAGCTGTTGTAGGGTTGATGCCTGTAGCTGTCATAATTGGCAATTCAATATTTCTTGAAAGTTCAATTGTGTTAGAAAGAGTAAGTTCAGCTCTTTCAACAAGACCTCTAACACCGTTAGAAGGTGTTTCATTTGAGAAATGACCTTCTGTTTGAATAAGGTTAACACCAATTTCTTCAAGATTACGTGCTAATTCAACTTGTTCAGCGATTTCTAATTCTCCTGGGATTGTTACACAGAAAAATACATCATTACCAACTAATTTTCTTGTTTGTTTAGCTAAAGCTAAAACTTGTGAAGCTGAGAATGCTTGACCTTTTTTGTAAAGTGCATCAAAGTTACCAAGTTCAATCGCATCAGCGCCAAGGATTACAGCGTGTGCTAAAGCTTCTGGGTCAACAGAAGAAACAAAGATTGGTAATTCAGTCATTTGTCTAGCCATAGCAACGATATCAGGATCAGCGCAAATGTCAACAGCACTAGCACCAGAATTAGAAGCTGCTAAAATAACTTTTTTTACATTGTTAATATCGAAATTATCAATACCTGCAATAATTTTTACTGCTCTTTTTTCACTTAAAGCTCTTTTAAAACTTTCGATTCTTGACATAATTTTCTCCTTTTGTGTCGATTGTGATAAAACATCTAGTTCATTATACATTAAAATTTGAAGCCTGACAAGATATAGCCTCAAGGTATTTTATAAGACAATTGAGTTGAATGCGAAAATTTGAAAAAATCTATGTATATTGATTAAAAAAAAACAAGTGGCGGTCATTCCCTCTCCTTAAAGGAGAGGGCTAGGGTGAGGTGAAAAACTACTGTATAAAAAGAATACGGAGACTCTAATGCTGAAAAAAATCCTTTGTATAAAATTGTTGATATTGTTATCCTTACCGGCTTTTGCGTTCGGAAAAGTTACAAAAAGCGCCAGTGCAATATATTCTGAAATTAATCCGGCGATAGTATCTGTTGATTCACAACTGTCGGATGGTCTATCTTGCGGCACCGGTTGTATTATTGATAAAAGCGGCATTATTTTAACTAGCGCTCATGTTGTAGATGTGGGAAATTCTGTAGTTGTCACAATGAACAATGGCGAAAATTATACTGCAAAGCTTCTTAGAAAAATGGGTGAGAATAAAGATATAGCACTTCTAAAAATTGATACAAAAAAGAACTTGAAGACGGTAAAATTAGGAAATTCTTCTAAAATAAAGGTTGGAGAAAAAGTACTTGCGATAGGTAATCCGTTTGGGTTTAGCGGAACTTTGACACAGGGAATTATATCAAGAATAGATTACGCAAAAAATCGTATTCAAACGGATGCAGCAATAAATCCGGGCTCATCAGGAGGACCTTTATTAAATGAAAAAGGTGAAATCATAGGTATAAATCAAGCCATCTATAATCCTGATAACAATATTTCGAATATAGGAATTGGATTTGCTACCCCTATTAATCTTGTTAAAGAGTACTTGACTGCAAAAGATTGATTAATTTTGGAAAATTTTTGTGGCTATCTAAAAATTAAAGGATTTAATAGCAAAATTATTTTTTAGATGTTTTATCTTATTAGAGGTAAAACATGCAAATTTCAAATTCTATCACAAATTATTCAATTTATTCACAACCAACACAAACTTTTAAAGGCGGGAATTACGCAGAATATCTGACCAAAAGACAAGCTGCATTAAAAAAATCACATACTCCTGCAAAATATTGGACTTTAGATAATTTTGATATGGAGAAGTTGGATGGTATCCAAGAAGGGCTAAAAACTATCGGTAATTTAACAATGAAACAAATTAAGAGTATAACAGAAAAATCAGTTGCAATTATTTTGCAACGAGGCTGTAATAACATGTGTGCTCATTGTTTTGCAGAAGCAAGACCGGAAAGTTTTTATAGAGATAAAGATACCATATCAAAAATCGATTTTGAGGATTTTAAAAATTTCTGTGATGATTTTAAGGCTTTAAACAATAAAATGGGATTTAATATTTTTAAAAGAAAAAGAAGACTTGATTATCAACTTTTTTTCCATGATGCAGATAGTTCTATGATAATGGCAAAAGATAAAAATGGAAAAGAATATGATTACTTAGACCTTTCCAAAATGCTTCACGATACTTGTGAGCAAGAAGTATTATTTGATACCGCTGGCTGGAATATTCAAGATAAAAAGACGCAAGAGAGGATGGAAAATTTTGTAAAAAAATTCAATGAAAATTATGATGAGTATAAATTTATGAGCATAAATTTATCTTTTAACCCATTCCATTCGTTATATTACAATTCTGTATTAAAAGAGCGCGAAGGAAAGCATGAAGTAGCACAAAAACTGCGTGAAGCTTATACTACAAGAATGGCAAATGTTATAAATACGATGTTACCGATATTGGAAGAACATCCAAAAAACTTTGATATTATTTCCAGAAGTTTTCCTGATGAAAAAATAAAAGAAGTAAAAGGTTTTCAAAAAGATGACTTAATGTATTTATATCAGGAAGTCGTGTCAAAATTTGGAGAACTTTATGAAGAGCGCTATAAATCAGTCTATACTGAAAAACAACTAGAAGAAAAATTTGATAATATATGCAAATACTTTTTTAATGCTTGGGATGGTACTCGTACAAAAATTGGTATAACCGGGCGTTTGACGAAAAATTTTAAATATAAAAATTTCCGCAAAACAATGGATGAACTTTATCCAGATGCTGATAATAAAATTATAAACAAAAAAATGTTGGCATCTTTGATTGATTTGAATGGAAAAGTTTATTTCACAGATTACTTGGAATCATATCCTACAAATATACAGTTAAATTATATTAATAAGGATAAGAATACAGCACCAATAAGACCTGTATTACATGAGCGTATTGTAGAAGTATAGATATGGGAAAATTGTTTACGTGCGTAGCACCTTTTACTATGGATATGTAGTTAGAATACAGTCTTGTGACTTACCTACGTGCGTAGCACACTTTACATCTTTGAATAAAACATTATATAATATAGGGTATGAAGAAATTTATACTAACAATTCTAGCCATTTTTATTATGCCTTTTGCTACAGCAGAAATAGAGCTGAGAGGATATGACGAATTTGATATTCCGACCGGAACGCATATTGTTGTGATTTCTTTGCAAGAATTTTCGACAGCTTATTGTGAAGAAGGCGATAAGGTGAATTTTGAGGCAACGTCTGATATATATTTGTATAATAAGGATGTGATTCCAACAGGCACAAAATTTTCCGGTTATATTGATAAAAAGAATGAACCGATAATTGGTACTAATGCGGCGATGAGAGTTTTTGTAAATAAAATGTATCTGCCTGACGGATATGAAATTCCGATAAAAGCTTATATATATACTGCTAACAATAATATAATTGGAGGTGGATTAACACCACCAGCAACATACAATAGAGTACCACACTACCAACGTTGGGCAATGTTTAGAGCGATGGGTACTTTGCAGTGTGTTCCTGGGGCTCAAAGACGAATGGGTGAGCATGTTACAATTTCTTCGGGTGCAGATTTAATCATAGTATTAGTTGAACCAATACACATGTCACACATATTAACAAATTGACAAATTGCGCATTGATTATAAAATGTTAATAAGGGGAGGGATTTATATATGAATAATAAATTAATTGCTAAATTATTGTCAGTATCTATGTGTTCTATGAACATTTGTTTTGCGGCGTCTAATTTTAGTTATCAGTCTACGCAAACCCAACCCGTCTATAATAGTCAATATGTGCAGCAGCCGATGCAATATAGTTCCAGTCAACCTTTACATGGTAATGTTGTAATGGTTCCGGCAGGTAGTTCTTTACCTGCGATGCTAACAGCTCCAATTTCTTCGGCTAATGCGAGTGCAGGTCAATCTGTGTCTCTGGTTTTGAATTCAGACTATTATTATAATAACAAGCTTATTGCGCCTGCAGGAAGTACTGTATCAGGTACGGTTATAGAAGCTTCTAAGGCAAAACGTGGCAGCATGAATGGTAAACTTTGTATAAGATTCACGCAAATTTATACTCCATATGGTACCCAAATACCTATATCTGCAGTTATCAAAACGGATGATAATACCGGTGTACTTATTGGTGGAACAAAGCTTGATGTAACAAAAGAATATGCAAAAGATGTGACAGCAGGTGTTGCTGCGGGTGCGATATCAGGGCTTGTATTCGGAGCATTAGCTGGCGGTAACGTTGGAAAAGGTGCCGCATTAGGAACAGCAGTAGGTGCTGGTGGTGGTTTGGCAAAATCAGCATGGGATAAAGGAAACGACGTAGAAATTCCTGCAAATGCAACTATAGACTTGATGTTGACCCAACCAATAACTGTTTCATCTTCAAGTTATAGTTATGAAAATTAGTAAGTAGATTAATTTATTTTGCAATAAAATTTATTATTCTAAAAGGGTAAATTAAGAGAGATAATAAAGTGTCATTAATTAGTAAAAAAAGTTTTATACTAGACGACGAGGACGAGAATTTAAAGGAATATAATCTTCCATCAATTGTTACAAGTAAACCGGAAGTTATACCTTTTAAAAAGTCATTGGCAATATCAACAGCTTTGCATCCGGCAGTCGTACTGTTGATTTGGTTAATTACAATAGCGCTTGCTTTGATGGGAATTAATCTGAGCTTATTTAAAAAGCCGGATGTTCAATTAAAAAAAGATATTGAATTTGTGTTGGTTGATAAGGAAGCAACTCCTAGAAATCCAAAAACAAAAAATCGTTCTGACATGAATTCAAGAAGTGGTGGAGTAAATGACCCTAAGCGTAAGGTATCAATGCCTTCTCCAGCGCCAAGTAAACCTTCAAAGCCTTCTGCTGCGGCAGCAAGTGCAAATAAATTGATTAAAAAACAACAAAAACAGGTTCAGCAGGCTCAAAAAACACATGCAACTAAACCAACGCAACAAAAGACTCTAAAACCAAGTGTGAAACCTACACAAAAGCCTGCTCAGAATACAGCACAAAATAGACCTTCACCTGCAAAACCTGCGCCACCTACGGCAAGACCTTCTACAAGACCGGTGTCTTCCCCTGCTCCTACTGCGAAACCTTCTTCAGCGTTTACGGTAGCAGCACCAAAAGGTGCACCAGTCGGCAAAACCTTATCAACCGGACCAATCGGCGGTACATCAGCTCATTCAGGTGCAAAATCAGGAGGTTCATCATCAGGTGGTGGAAGTTCACATGGTAGTGCTTATGCTCCAAGACCATCACTATCACCATCCGCAGGCGGTGGAAGCGGTCAATTAGGAAGAGGCTCCGGCGGCTCCGGTAATTATGGCAATCCGGGTGGCGGTGGAGGTGCTCCGGGAATTGATGCTTTAAGAGAACCTGATTTTGGTCCATATATGAGAGAACTTCAAAGAAGAATCAAGTTAAATTGGGATCCACCAAAGGGTAATGAAAGCAAACGAGTAGTATTGTTATTCAAAATAGCAAAAGATGGTAGATTGCTTTCTTGCAGGGTTCAGAAATCTTCCGGCATGCCAACAGCTGACCAAGCGGCTCTTAAAGCAGTAGAGTTAACAGCACCATTCAGACCGTTACCGGCGGATTTTAAAGGACAAAGTATTGATATACAGTTTACGTTCGATTATAACGTATTCAATGCGTCAAGGTATTAATGAGGGGATGCTATAGGGGATAAGATACGCCCCCACCCTAACCCTCCCCCAAGGAGAGGGAACAAAAAAGAAAACAAAGTTGGTTGGACATACTTGCCCAACATCAAGATAAGAAAAACAGAGTAAAAGAGGATATAAAAATGGAACTATTATTACATTCAATTCAATTAGATTGGCCGGTATTGTTACCAATTCTTGTATGTGCAATCTTAACAGTTGCAGTAGCTATTGATAGAGCAGCATTCTATAATGCTAACAAAAGAAACGTAATTGAATTTATTCCAAGATTACAAAAGGAATTAGCAAAAAATAACCTTATGGGTGCACAAAATCTTGCTGTACAATGCGGCGGAATTATTGGTGAAGTTACAGAAGAAGGTGTTAGAATTCTTTCTGAACAGAAAAAAGGCTTTTCCAGATCTTTTGATATCGCATCAGCCTTAGCTACAAGAAAACTTGAGCACCGATTAACAATTTTAGGTACAATTGGTGGTGTAGCGCCATTCTTAGGTTTGTTTGGTACCGTTGTAAGAATCTTGTACACTTTCCAAGACTTGGCATCACAAGGTAATCAATCCGCAGCCGTTGCAATGGGTATTGGTTCTGCATTGATTGCTACAGCATTCGGTTTGGGTGTTGCTATTGTTGCTGTTGTATGTTACAACACATTCCAATCTACAGTAAGAAGATTTGAAGATGACTTCCAATTAATCAAGTTATTGTTCTTAAGCTTTGTAGATTCAGAAGAAGAAAATCAATTAAAGTCACAGTCTAGTAGTGTGGCATTATAAGGAAGTCGCTAAGTCGTTAGGACTTTAAGTCGTTAAGTTCGTATCAAAATTTATAACGAAACTTATGTTAAATAAAAATTTATAATGAACTTAACGTCTTAACGACTTGAAGACTTAACGACGTCAAAAAAGGAAAAGCTATGGCTATAAAATCAGGTAAAAAAGCATTATTTACAGAAATAAATATTACACCGCTTACAGATATCTTTTTGGTGCTATTAATCATTATGATGGTCGTTGCACCTACGTTTCAGTCTGTAGACAATACTATTACCGTTCCGGAAGTTAATAGTGGTACATCGATTGAACAAGGTAAAGTGACTGTATCTGTGACAAAAGATGGTACAGTATATGTTGGTGATAAGCGTTCTTCTGTTAGTATGCTAACAGCTGATTTAGAAGCTTTAAAAGGTGAGAATGAAAATCCGGAAGTTGTTGTGAAGGCTGATGAAAAGGTTAAGAGTTCTATAATTATGGATATTATGGACGCTGCTCAAGATGCACATTATAAAAAACTAATTGTTGCAGGTGAGCCTTTAAATAAAAAAGAACAAAAACAATTAGAGGATATGCAATCTTCTAGCACAGTGAACGGTGCAAGTACAGCTTTGCCGCAAGATAATCAATATGACAATTGGAGTGAATAATGCGTGATAGTTTTAATGAAATAAATATAACACCTTTGACAGATATTTTTCTGGTATTGTTGATTATAATGATGGTTGTGGCACCACTTCTTGATCAACAAGGTTTGAATCTTGCTGTTCCGGAGGTTGTTAATCAAGAACAAATTGCAAAAGATTCTAAAATTATGAATTTTAGCGTTACTGATGATAACAAATATATTTTTGATGGTCAGGAAGTTAAAGCTGAAGATTTAGAAAATGTTGTGTCTCAGCATGCAAAAGATTTTCCGGATGGTTTGTTAATTCAAGTTGATGATAATGCAGATCACGGCACTGTTGTAAAACTAATGGATAGTGCAAGAAATGTTGGCGTAACAAGTATTTCGTTATCTCGATAAATAAAAAAAATAAGAAGTATGAAGTATCAGGAGTATTTATTTGTTAGAACCGCTAATTTGGATGTTTAAAGCAAAGGATTTTGGTAAAAGGTTTATTCAATTATTTTTTACTAATGTTTTTGCTGTGCTATTGTTTGTTTTATTATTCTTTAATGTATTTTTTAATATTAATGTTGATATCCAGAGTATACCGTTTTTGATGATTGCAGCATTAGTAGTTTTTATTGCTGGTTGTTTTGTAATACAAGGTTATTTTTGGGAACTTGTCGGAAATGTTATATCAAGAGATTGGGATATTTCTGCAAGTAGTGTGTATTCTGGAAAAATTAAAGAAAAATATATAATAAAGTTACCTGAATTCAAACCGCTCAAGCTTTGTTGGAGAGGATTAGCATCTGTTATTGCAACAATATTGATGTTTTTACCTTTTGCTTTGTTAGTTATTTCGACATCCTGTACAAATGTTTTTATAATGCCAATTGGGTACATAGAACAGTACAATTCTTTGTACAAAATTTGTTATGATATTCTTTATTTTATGTTTTTATTAGCGTTACCGGCTTTGTTGTGGAATTATGCAAAACAAAATTCTATTTTTGCAGTTTGGAATGTGAGAAAGTTTATATATCTTTTGGATAGTTATCCTGCAAAATATTTTATCAATTCGATTTATTTTATTATTTTTTATGCAATTAATTGTGTGGTTCTTTTTGCAATACATTATGGCATGTTATTACTTGGCTTTACGACAGAAAGCTTTATACCACAGATTGTATCTGTTTTTGTCGCATCATTTTTATATTTGTACAATCTACATGTTTACGCATATTTGCTTGGAACAATTACACCGGTTACGGAAGGATAATGTAACAAAAATGTTACAATAAATTTTATATAACAATCATACTATGATTGTTAACAACTATGCTCAACATCTTGTTATATGATTTTGTGAAGAATGTTGTTTTGGTAAAATTTCATTAAATTTTTAATCTGTTCATCGTTTCGTCCGGTCGAGTTGATTGAGTAGAGAGTTTTTCTGTTTGGAAGAATTTGACGTAATAGATTTGTGCATCTCAGAGTTTTTATATGGTTCTGCACAACTCGAATCTTTCTATTAGAAATTAATGCCATAAACCAAAACCAGATATCATCTGCTGTTGGAGCATAATTTAAGAAAATATCATCTCTAAAAACTTCTGACAAGAAACAATTTGGCGGATATAAAACACCCCCGACACCCGTCAAAAAATTATCAAATCTTGCACTTTCTTCTTGGACGTGTTTTTCCCATTTCTCATACGGAAGTATTTTGTTATCTTTTAGTTTTACCTTATGTGCTCGATGAACTTGTATATCTTTAGGATGTGCTATATAAGAATGGTAAAGTTTTTCCAACCATTTTTTAGGATAATAAATATCATCATCAGCCGTTACAATAATAGATTCGGGATATTCTTTAAATGCATAAATTGCTTTTGTATAAGAACCAATATCTTTTACAAATTTGATTTCTAAGCCGTTTTTAATATATTTCGTTATTTCATATGGCAAATCATTCAGACTTTTAATTTCATCACTTAACCACAGTATTATTCTATCAGGTTTAAGCGACTGGTTAAGAAGTGAATATAAAGAGATTTCTAAGTCATTGAACCGAGCTTCATATGAAGTTAGTGAAACAATTATTGGAACATCTCTTTTAACAGGATTAACTCCAACATACTTGCTCATAAGATTGGAATTGTATCTTATGAGCGGATTGAGCACAAATCTTAAATGCATTTTTGATTTTAATATTTTTGAAAAAATATTAACCATAATTTGCCTCTTGATATATTTTATTAATCAATACACTTTCTGAGGGTGTGTTATTACTTCTTTGTTCTGATTTTAATCTTTCTGCCCATTCTAAAATTCTTTTTTCTTTCCTTGTTAATTCAAGATTGCTTAAGTCAAAAAACGACATGTATATAATCCAAGGTTCATCAAAATTAATATTATTGAATGTCGGTCTAAAGCTTGGTGCTACAGCGTTTGCGCTCAAAAGTTTGTACAATTTTTCTTCTACAAACCTATCGTAACAAATTTGCTTATTCAGATTAAAAGTTTCTTTCAATTCTTTTTTTATTCTATGATAGCTCATGTCATAGTTAATATTTGATAAATAGTCATTTTGGAGCTTGTGAGTTATTTTGTCTTGCTCGAAGCCAAATCGGATAGAAAATTTTAAGCTTCTTAATATTCTTGTAGGATCATCTATAAAGCTTTTTTTGTGTAATACTCTAAGTGTTTTGTTTTTGATATCATTCATTCCGCCAAAAATATCTACAATTTCTCCATCTGTTGTGCGTTTTGCCATTGCATTAATTGTAAAATCTCTACGTTTTAAATCTTCATATAAAGAACAACCGATGTTTTTAACTTTCGGTAAGTGTCCGACTTTAGGATAAACTTCTGTTCTTGTAGAAGCTATATCAATTTCTTCATCGTTAAGTAATACCCGAACTGTGCCGAATTTCGGATTTTCTTTTATGATATTTAATCCTAAATTTTTAGCAAATTCAATTGCGTTGCCTTCATAACAATAATCAGTATCAAAATTTTTGATACCCAATATTTCGTCACGAACAATTCCGCCTACATAATATAGGTTTTTATCCTTTAGCTTCAATATCCTTGCTCCTTTTGTTATGAATTAAAGAAGATACTAAAGCTCCAACAATAAATACTAAGCCTAAAAGTCCTGTAACAACTTCCGGAACTTCGTGGAAAGTTGAAATAAACATTAAAATTGCTAGTGTTCCAATCGCCCAGTGAGCACCATGTTCCAGGTATAAATATTGGTCAAGAGTTTTCTTTTCTACAAGCATTATTGTTAAAGAACGTACAAACATTGCACCTATACATAGCCCGATAGTAATGATTACAATATCTTGACTTAAGGCGAATGCACCTAAAACTCCATCAAGAGAAAATGATGCATCAATTAATTCTAAATACATAAATCCGACAATTCCTGAACATTTAACTGCGTTTGCACAAATTTTTGCTCTTTCTTCTTGTCTTTTTTCCAGCCATTCAGCTAATCCGTCTATAGCTAAATATGTTAAAATACCGGCAATACCTGATTTGAATACAGAACTTCTTATTTCTAATGGCAAATGTAGAAGAAGTAATATTAATGCAGTTAGAGTTACTATTGTACAAATACCACGAATTTTTCCGAGTTTTTGAATTTTTGTTTCAATAAATTTTAACCAATGAACACTTTTGTCTTTTTCTGTAAAATAATCCATAAATAACATTAACAAGAATGTTCCGCCAAAAGTTACAATTGGTGCGTGTGTAAGATGAAGATAATGTGCGTAAGAGTTTACATCATTTAAAGCCATGTCTAAAACTCTTAGTATGTTTAATTTTGCAAATATAGCTACAACAACAAGCGGGAATAAAAATCTCATTCCAAATACGGCAATTAAAATCCCCCAAGTAATAAATCTATGTCGCCATTTTTCTGACATTCCTTCAAGTTTCATAGCATTAACGACTGCATTGTCAAATGATAAACTGATTTCTAAGACAGCAAGTACAAATGCTATAAATGTACAAGCTAAACCGGTTCCGCCATGAACGTGTTCGCCCCATAAATATGCACAAATCAGTCCGAATACTGTTACTAGGTATGAACCCCAAAAATATTTAAACATCAATTTTCTCCTTCTTATAAGGAAATTATATTATAATTTGTATATTGTGTAAACTAAGCTTTTAAAGATTGAAGTTTTATGCTATTATTCTTATATTATAAGGGAGTTTTATATGATTAAATATATTGAATCCGAGTTCGAAAGATTAGCGTCAAATATCATTGAACTTAAAGCTTTAGCGCCAAAAATTGAAAAAGTGGCAAATATCTGTATAAAAGCATTAAAAAATGGGAATAAGATACTTTTTTGCGGTAACGGTGGTTCAGCAGCTGATGCACAACATCTTGCTGCAGAGTTGGTTTGCAAATATAAAAAAGAACGCACAGCACTTAATGCTATTGCGCTTACTACAAATACGTCTGTTTTAACCGCAGCTGCGAATGACATAGCTTTTGATTATATTTTTGAAAGACAGGTTGAGGCATTAGGTAATGAAGGTGATATTTTATTTGCACTTTCTACAAGCGGAAAAAGTATAAATGTAGTAAGAGCTGTTGACAGGGCAAAAGAATTGGGTTTAACAACAATTGCCTTGACAGGAATTAGCGGTGGTTCTTTAAAAAATAATGCTGATGTTTTGGTAAATGTTCCATCTGAAATTACTAATAATATCCAAGAAATGCATATTGCTGTTGGGCATTTGATTTGCGGAATAATAGAAAACAATTTGTTTTAATTTTTTATGATAAAATAGTGTCGTATTAATAAGGAGGATTTATGCAAAAGATTATAGTTACAATTTTTGCAGTAGCAATGATGATTTTACCTTCATCTGCTGCAACTTGGATAGCTGCTGATAGAGTTTCTACTGTTGGTAAAACAATTATTACGAAGAATGGTCTACCTGCTAAAACAACATTTAAAGTTGTGAACGGTGCAGCTGATAACTCAAATACTTCAGCAACAAACGTAGTGCAAATTTCTAGTACAGATTTGACTTATGCAGGTACTGATACAGAAGTAGCAGCTGTAGTTGCTCATGAAATTGGTTTGATTATTAACGGAAAAGCCAGCAAGGATAAGTTTAGAAGTATTGCCAAGGCTGCTATTACAGAAAATTTAAGCTCTGATAATATTATTACAACAGCTTCTAACAGTGAATTTTTGGCTAACAAAGTTTCTTTATCAGACAATAAAGCTGCAGATATTACAGGTGCAGACTTGTTGATAAAAGCAGGATATAATCCATTAGCAATGGTTGTAGTTGTAACAAAAATGCCTGGAAGCACATTAGAAATTCTTCAAGGTAAACCTGCTAACTCCGAAAGAGCAATGAATATATATGATTATTTAACTTACAACTATCCTTCTAAAGTTAAAGCAGGATATGGTTGCCAAGAATACAGAACATTTTTAGAATATGCTAATCCGATTGTTGCTGAAAGAAATTCTAACAAGAAAAAATTAGCGGCATTTAACAAAATCCAAGCTAAAAACAAGGCTTTAAGAGCAAAAAATATTGCTCAATATAAAGCAACCGGCGGATTAAGCGGTTGGGATGCTTCTTATACAATATTAAAATCACTTTCTGAATCAAGTGAAAAATAGTTTTTCATTATTATAGTAGTAAAAACTCTCCATTTATGAGCACTACCGCCCTTGTTTGGGATGTTGCAGTCGTGAGAACGTTAGTGAACTACGAATGCTGACAGGTAATAATATTTATCTCGGATAGTAGTGTGACTTGGAGAGTTTTTGTTTGCAAAAAATTGTCGAGTTGGGTAAGCTAAAATCTTTCTAAAAATATATTTTCTTAGCTTTTATTATATTATAATATTCTAGATAAGACATATTTAAGAGGTTTAACAATGGAAGAGAAAATTAAACGAGGAAAAGCGAAAATTGTTGCAACGCTTGGACCTGCAACATCAAGCCATGATATGATAAAGGCTTTAGTAGAAGCGGGTGTTACAATGTTTAGGTTAAATACTTCTCACGGAACGGAAGAATTGCACGCTGCAAATATAGAAACAATAAGAAAAGTTTCTAAAGAAACAGGTATCTATATTCCGATTTTAGTGGATTTACAAGGACCTAAAATAAGAGTTGGCAACATTCCAAACCCTATAGAAATAAAAGAAGGTCAAGAATTAATCTTAGAAGCAACCGACAAAGTTAATAATTCGGATATTATTCCTGTTGATTACGAAGGTATTGCAAACGATGTAAAAGCCGGAGATAAAATTCTTCTTGATGATGGCAATATTGGGTTAGCGGTTACAAAAGTTGTTAACAATCAAGTATATGTAAAAGTTCTTTACGGCTCATTAATTAAACCAAGAAAAGGTATTAATCTCCCTGGAACCACTGCAAGTTTAAGTGCAGTAACCGAAAGAGATGTTGAATATATTAGATTTGCAGTTCAATATGATGCAGATTATATAGCGTTATCATTCGTAAGAGAAGCCTCTGATATTGAATTAGCTAAAAAACACATTAAAAATTTTGGCGGTTATATTCCAGTAATAGCAAAAATCGAAAAACCACAAGCTGTAGAAAATATTGAAAGCATTTTAAAAATTGCAGATGGAATTATGGTTGCAAGGGGAGATTTAGGCATAGAAATGTCACCGGAAGAAGTTCCTATTGTTCAAAAATACATAGTAGATAAAACAATAAGAGAACGTAAAGTTTGTATAGTTGCAACCCAAATGCTTGAATCAATGATTGAAAATCCTATTCCAACAAGAGCCGAAGCTAGTGACGTTGCAAACGCTATATTTGACGGAACAGATGCTGTTATGTTGTCAGGTGAAACTGCAATGGGCAAACATCCTATTGAAGCAGTAAAAATGATGAGAAAAATTGCCTCTAACGTAGAAGATTGTAGTTACTGTTTGTCAAATCTCGATTTAGAAATTAATGATAATTATGAATTATCTCCACAAGCAATTGCAAATGCAGCAGTAAAAATGGCTCAAGACTTGAACGCAAAAGCAATCCTTGCTTTTACCCACACCGGCTATACACCTCGCCTGATTTCTAAATTAAGACCAACAGTGCCTATTATAGCTATTTCTGATTCTGAATCAACTTGCAGAAGATTAAATTTATTCTGGGATATAACAACAGATTGCCAGAATTGGGATAATGTACTTGATGCTGATTTATTAGAAAAAATAGATGAATACATCCAAACCAAAACTGAATACAAAATCGGTGAAAGAATTATTATCATCGGTTCTATTCCAAAACTAATTACCGGAAGAACAAACTTTATACGTGTTCATAGAATCGGTGCTCCAATGGAAAGATAGTGGAGATGCGTAGAGGCTTTGAGGCGTAGTTATTTAAAACGAGGTCAGATTTTATAATCTGACCTCGTTTTTTTATTGATATAAAGGTGGGAACCGCTTTCGCTATTCCCACCCTACGATTTTACGTTTATTTAGTTCTAACAGTCCGTTTTCTTGTCATCCCCTCGCCCCTTGTGGGAGAGGGTGCAATCGTTCTTGAGCTATGCGAAAGTTACGAGTGTGGGTGAGGGGAATAACCTACAAACATTGCTACACTTTCTCTATAGAAGTCTTTTTAGAAACAGAATACCTTGATTTATAGTCTTCATAACGGCTAATAAATTGAATATCCTCATCTTTATTTCTGTGATTATATTCGTGCTTATCAAGAGTTGTATCTTGAAGTTGCATTACGCTTGTCGCTATATTACCACAATGAGCAGCAATTCTTCTAAAATCGTTTAATATATCAGAGAACATAAAGCTTAATTCTGCTGTACATAGACCGTCTTTAAGTCTTTGAATATGATGGTTTTTAACTTTTCTTATAATTTTTTTAATAACAGCTTCTAATGGTTCAACTTCTTGTGCAAGGCTTACATTATCGGTTCTAAAAACTTCAAAAGTCATTGCAAATATCTCTGATACAGCTTTTACAATAACTTTAAGTTCTTCTACCGCATCATTAGAAAGTCGTTTATCGTCATTTTTCATTTTTTCAGCAACTTTCAATATATAAGCTGCGTGATCACCAATTCTTTCGTAATCACCAATTACCAATAAAAGTTGAGAAATTCTGTTATTATCTTCTTCTGTTAATTCCTTACCTGATAATTTTAATAAAAAAGAATCCAGTTTATCTTCATACATATCAATTTTAATTTCATTTTCTCTTATTTGATCTGCTTTTTTAGCGTGAAAACTTTTTAGCATTTTTGTTGAATTTATAAAATTGAATTCAACAAGCTCTGCCATTTTAATAGTTTGTCTATAACATTCAGCAATTGCAAAAGTCGGAGCAAGTAGAAGTCTTTCATCCAACAATACACTTTTACTTTTTTGTTTTTTATCAGGAACCAATCTAACAGCCATTTTTTCAAGTATTTTTGTAAACGGAAATAATATTATTGTTGTAACTATATTAAATATAGAATGCACAACTGCAATTCCAAATGGTGATATATGACTGGAAGCAAATGTAAAATGGAAAATAATGTTACCTAATTCAAATAAAGATAAACAAATTACCACACCTATAACATTAAATAATACGTGAACTGCAGCAACTCTTTTTGCATTAGTATTAACACCAATACTTGAAAGCATTGCAGATACACACGTACCAATATTTTGTCCCATAATAATAGGGATAGCCATTGCGTATGTCATACCGCCAACCATTGACAATGCTTGTAAAATACCGATAGAAGCCGCAGAACTTTGTATTACAGCCGTTACAACAGTACCAACAATTACACCTAAAATAGGATTTGTAAATGCTGTTAATATATGTGTAAACTGTGGCATGTCTGCTAATGGTGACATAGCGTCTGTCATTACTTCCATTCCGAACATCAAAATCGCAAATCCAACAAGTACCGCACCAACATTTTTACGCTTATTATTTTTAGATGCCATTATAAAAATAATACCAACCAGTGCCATTAATGGTGAAAAAGATTCAGGTTTTAACAATCTTACGAAGAAATTTGAGCTTTCAATCCCTGATAAACTCAAAATCCAAGCTGTAACGGTTGTTCCAATGTTAGAACCCATAATTACACCAATAGCTTGAGATAATTTCATTATGCCGGAGTTTACTAAACCAACAAGCATTACGGTAACAGCTGATGAAGACTGTATTGCTGCCGTAATGCCTGCTCCAAATACTAAACTTTTTATTGGGTTAGAAGTCATTTTCTTTAATATTCTCTCCAATCGCCCGCCTGCGATTTTCTCTAACCCCGAAGACATAATAGTAATACCGTATAGGAAGAATGCGAGTCCCCCACACAGTGTGAATAATGAAAAAATGTCCATAATTTTTATCCTTATATAATTTTACGAAATATGAGCAATAGCCATATATTTTCAGTGTATCATAAGAGAAATTTTATTAATAGAAACAAGAAAAAATTGTAACTTTTTTTAAAATAAAATTTAAAAGCTTAATATTATTGGTTTTGAATAGTATATTGTGAAGAAATGTAACGATATTAGAAAAAACTTTAAAGTTTTTTAAAAATATGCCGATATATATAATACAAGGGAAAATAAAGCTCGGAAGGAGCAGGGATTATGGCATTAAGTGTATCTGCATCAAATTCATATTTACTCGACAATCAAGAGGTATTGAGAAATACTGCAAAAAATATTTTATCAAAGGGCGGTGCTTCTGCCGAAACTACACAAAAAATAATTGAAAAAACATTATTCAATTATAATAATCAGCTAAAAGATGTTTATACAAATCCTCAGTTATCTGTAATAAAAGCGTCAACTCAGATTAGCATAAATAATTCTTTAAAAGAAACACTAAAATACTTAAAAGAACAAGCTGCAAAAAAAGCTCCAAAAGAACCAAAATTTGGTGAACTTTGGAATATTGTTTCTACAGAAAATAACGCATCAGAAAAAAATCCATACAAAGGTGAACTTTGTGATTATCAAATTGATAAGAATGTAAAAAATATTTTTGCTGCTGCTTAGAAAAATTATCTCCTCAAAAAGGCGGTTCAGATAATTATCTGAACCGCCACCTTATTTATAAAATTAATTATATTTCAACTTTTACAATAACTTTTTTTACATTCAATTTCTCATTAGGATTTAAAGCCGGTTGGTGAGCATCTTGAGGATAAAAAACTAAAAACTCACCTTCTTCTAACATTTGATACTTATCGCTTGAATTATTTTTCAAAAATTCAATATCTTTATCGACATTATATTCTTCTGTTGTAGAGCAGTTATGGTAATTAGTTACTCCAATTCTTTCACAACCTTTTATCATATACTGAATATCGGCATACTTTCTATGTCCCTCATAAGGCGCATCATCCTTTGTAAAATAAGTTTGTACATTTGCAAAAATGTGTTCACCATCAATAACATGCTTACCATCAGGCATATTTGTCAAATCACTATTTTGTAACCATTCAAATGCTTGTTGCATTCTTGCTGACAAACCATAATAAGTCTTTGCATTAGTTAATTTGTCTTGTATCATAATTAATTCCTTTCGTAAAATTCTTTACGTAACAAATCTTAACAAAATAATGAAAAAAAGGCAATTTTGAAAAATAAAAATACTTTATATAAATGTAAGGTTAAAAGGTCGGTTTTAATTATTTACAAAAAGGTTAGTTAAAAGTTAGGTAGGTTTACTATGTTAATGGCATTCTGGCAAGTCCAGAGATTAACACGCGAAATAAATTATCTGGAAAAGCAGGCAATGGATACCCGCACCAGATTATCGCAATATCAAAAATATGCGAGTGCTCTTGGTGGCTCAAATGTTATGTCAATGAGTAACATAGCTGGGCTTTCTCCAGAACTCTTACCTAGAGCTACTATGTTTGCTCAGTTCTCTAACCAAGCAAGTTCAATGAGTGCAATGCAGAATGCCCAATCTATGAAGATGATGGGTATGGTTCCTTGGACGGGAAATGCTTTATCACAATATCAGATTGAAATGAGCGCATTCTCCAAGTTTAAAGAAGAGTCTATGAAGGCTCTAAAGCAACAAGAAATACAGGTTCTAAACGAAAAAGAAAAAGAAATTGAACTTGAAATGAACGAAATTGAACAACGAATTAAGATGAAACGTGCTGAACTTGAATCTGCTAAACAATTAGCATCATCAGAAGTCCAAAACAGTGTTCCTAAATTTGGACTCGGATAAAAGGTTTAACTTACTCTAAGAACTTTTAGTGTGTAGAAAAACATGTGAAGTGTATACCTATTAACTTAATAATTCCCCTGCCTCTCATCCCAATAAGAGGCTTTTTTTTTGTACTATGCACGTAGATATTCTATGCATTAGCAGAGGTTACTACTTTATCAATTAATCCATATTCACAAGCTTCAGCAGCAGATAAATAGTGGTCACGTTCACAGTCTTCTTTTACTTTATCGAATGGTTGTCCTGAATTTTCAGCCATAATGCCAATTAACATGTCTTTCATTCTCAAAATTTCTTTTGCTTCGAGTTCAATATCAGTAGCTTGACCTTTTGCTCCGCCTAAAGGTTGGTGAATCATAATTCTTGCACTAGGAAGAGCCATTCTTTTACCTTTTGCACCGGCTGATAATAAAAATGCACCCATAGAAGCTGCTTCACCCAGACAAATTGTCTGAACATCAGCTTTAATTAAGTTCATTGTGTCATAAATCGCCATGCCGGCAGTAATAACACCACCAGGAGAATTTATATACAACATGATATCCTTTTCCGGATTTTCACTATCAAGAAGTAATAATTGCGCAACAACAGAATTAGCAACGTCATCGTCAATTTCTGTTCCTAAAAAAATGATTCTTTCTCTTAGTAATCTTGAAAAAATATCAAAAGATTTTTCGCCTCTTGATGATGATTCAATAACTGTAGGAACATAACTTAATATTTTCTTGTAATCTGTAGTTTCTGTCATATATCTCTCCCTTTATTAGTTTACATTATTTTACAATAAAGTTGAGATGTATGCAACTTTAAAAATTTATTTGTCGTTTTTGTAGTCGCCTTCTTTGTTGATTTTGTCTTCTGCAACATCTCCGCTAACCATTCCGGCTACAAGACCTGCGCCAGCAAGGCAAATTATAGCAGGTGCTACCACCATAGATGCAGCAACGACTGCACCGGTTCCTAATGTTCCGCCGACAATTTTTCCGAATGTTCCTCTAAAATTCACATCAGAAGGATTCCCGGAGGTGGAATTTCCTTCTGTCTGCTTTTTTATTCGATTTTTTCTACACTGGGGCCGATAATAAACACTTGATATTTCACCAACTCTCATCACACACACCTCCATTTGATATATAAATTTTAAATAATTCTTTTTATTTGGTCAATTACCCAATTTAACTATTTTTTATTGACTTTACACATTCCCTGCAATTTCTCCGTCGGTTGCATCCATTGCTTTTTGAGCTTTTTCAAGATATTCCATCTTGAATTTTGTATTTTTATCCTTCAAATAATCTTTTAGATAATAGTTTTTAGATGTATCTACAATATTATTCAAATCTCTATATGAACACTTTCTGTCTTCCATTATTTTAGCAAATTGTTTAAGCTGTTCTTCATTTTCTTTGATGAATTCTTTGCCATCGCCTAAACCGGATAAACTCTCTTTTAAAGCAATATTTAAACATTCTTTATTAGGATAGGATACTTCCATTATGTTTTTAAAACGACTCATTGCAGCACCATCCAAGCCTTTATTTTTTGGACAAATATTTGTAGTGCCGATTATTGTAACATTCGGAGTTTTTGTTGCAATTTCGTCTAAATAATTTAAGAATACAGAGCGTTCTTCCACTTTGAAAGCCGAATGTCCGCTTGAACCACGAGAAAGTCGTTCAACCGGTAATACCATAGAATCTATTTCATTTAATATGACCACGTACTTTTTATTTGGCTTGCTCTGTGCTGTATTTATAACATCTTCGAATGTATTTTTAATGTTATCTAAATGTTCACCTGTCCATTGAGAATTCAAATCTGAATACTTAATCTCTTTACAATCCGCATCAAGAGTTTTTGCATAAATTTTTGCGAAAAATGATTTTCCGGAGCCGGGAGCACCATATAAAATTATTCTGTTTGCAGAATTTGGATTACCGGTGTGAATAATGTCTTCTTGTGTTGCGTTAGCGTAATTTACTTGGTGTTGCAAAAAGTCTTTAAGTTTAGAATTTATACTCTTGCAAGTATCTAAAGTTGGAATATCAGGGTCATTTTTTAAAGACCTGAAACCACTAGCAAAATCAATTTTGTCTTTAGCAGCTTTAGAACTTCTATTTCCAAACTTTAAAAAAGCAGCTAAAGCACCTGCGGTTAAAAGCATAGAAAACCCGCCTAAAATAATTTGGTTTTGCTTATCACTTTTGTCTTTTGCTTCCAGATACTCTACTAATTCAGACTTCTTTTCAGAAATTGGCTGCGTGTTATGTTTTTTAGCTGAAGTTGTTCTAAAACTTAAATTTCGATTGAGAGTTGGACGAATTGGTTGAAGCATTCATAATCCTCATAACTTAGAAACACATATCTTGAGTTTATCCTATAATATTTACGCACCTTGTGTCAAGATTTTGCGAAACATTAATTAACAATTCTATTTCTTTAAAGCATTTTCCAAAGCTTTTTCTAAAACTTCAATTTTGGATTCAAGAACTTTAACTTTGGAAGAAGATTCTGTAGATGCAATTGATTCTTTTTCCAATTCTCTTTTATAGGAATTTAATTTTTTATTTTTGACATTCATTTTTAATGTCATTAAAAATATTGCAAGAGCAAACCCTGATAAATACATTGTAATCATAGGTATGTGTCCGGTTTGATTTAAAAATGTGTAGCCTGCGCAAGCAATAGATATTATAGATAAAATTACTAATGATACATTTTTCATAACAAAACTCCTTATAAAAAACATTGTACAATAAAATATAGATTTATGCTAAACTATTAACTAAAGAAGCGAAAATCCAACGGAACAAATAAATGGGTGATGAAGATAAACAATTTGATGCCACGCCCCAGAAATTAGAAAGAGCACGAAAAGAAGGGCAGGTTGTTAAATCTAAAGACGTGTCAACAGCACTGTCTTTACTCGTCATGTTTTCTTTTATAAATATGTTGGCTCCAATAATTTGGCGTCTAATTGTCGGGTTGTTTAAAACACTGTATGAGCAAATTCCAAATCAACATCTGTCGGATATTGGGTATACTTACATGTTTACAACAACTATAATACCGGCAGTTGTCATTATTGGCTCAATTTTAATTGTAGCTGCATTTATTGCTATCTTAGGAGATTTTATACAAGTAGGTCCTCTTGTTGCAACTGCACCTTTGGTGCCTAAACTTGACAAACTGAATCCTACCAAATATTTTAAAAACCTTTTTCAAGTAAAAACTTTGTTTGAATTAGGCAAAAATATCGTGAAAGTATTTATTTTGGGACTTGTTGGCTGGACAGTATATAGAGCGCACTTAGAAAGTATTCTTATGCTTGCTGCAATTGATAATCATTTTGCAGTTATGATAGAGTTCGGGAAATTGATTGTAGAATTTATTTACAAAGCTTGTATTGCATTCTTGGTTATCGCAGCAGCAGATTATGGCATGACAAAATGGAAATTCTTGAAAGACCAAAAAATGTCATTTAAAGAGATTAAAGATGAGTACAAAAACTCAGAAGGTGATCCGCATGTAAAGGCTGCATTAAGACAAAGGCGTATGCAAATGTTACAACAAGGCGCAATGGACTCTGTTCCGGAAGCGGATTTTGTAGTAAGAAATCCGACCCACGTTGCTTGCGCATTAAAATATGATGCTGAAACAATGCAGTCACCAACGCTTACTGCTAAAGGTTCTGAACTTATTGCAAAAAAGATTATTAAAATAGCGGAAGAGCATAATGTTCCTATTATTGATAATGCTCCTGTTGCGAGAGCACTATTTAGAATGGTGGATTTGAATCAACAAATTCCTCCTGAATTATATAAAGCTGTTGCTGAAATCTTGTTATTTGTTTATGGTTTGAAAAACGGTAAAAACGTTCCTCCTGTTTCTGCTCCGGATGTTCAGAATACAAAAATTACGCAAAACAATATGCCTAGAAACCAACAACCACCAGATAATCCTAATAACAGGTGATTGTGACAATATATTACAGCTTGAAAAAATATCAAAATCAAGGTATGATAAGATAAGGTTAGTTTAATAAGAGAAGATGGATAATAAAACTTTAATTAAGCAGTACATTGGAATTGTACAAAAGATAGCGAGAGTAGAGCATAGACGAATACCTAACCATATGATTGAGTATGAAGAATTGGTTAGTATTGGTATTATTGCTGTGCAAACTTTAATTAAAGGAAAAACAGAAGAACAACTTGCGCATTATAATGAGGCATATATAGGTACTGCTGTAAAATGGGCAATTAGAAATGAACTTCGTCATCGTTATAAATGGTACACTCTTAAACATAAAAAAGAGGATGATGCTGAAGGCAGTTATGTTTCAGAAGTTAATGATTCTGAACAACCGTCTGATGATATGGGGTTCAGCATTTCTCCTAATAAAGTTAGAGAAGCTGTTTATGAAACAATTTTGTCTATAGATGGTTTAGCTGCGGCTGCTACTGATAATGCGTCACCGTTTGATTTTATAAAAGATCCGCATGCCATGCCGGATGAAAAAGCTGAAATTGTAGAGATGAGTAAGCTTATTAAGCAAGCTATTGCGAAGTTGCCTCAAAAAGAACGTACTGTTGTTGAATATCGTTTTTATAGGAACATGCAAGCGAAAGATATTGCTACAATGGTTGGACTTTCGCCTTCAAGAATCACCAGAATTGTTCAATATTCTTTGAATCAAATAAGAGAGTATTTAAAAGCTAAAGGTCGAGAAGATTACTAAAAAAGATTTGCTGATGGTTAGCAAATCTTTTTTTACCCTCTCTATGGGGGAGGGAGCAGTTGTTCGTGAGCATGTGGCGAACGTTACAAATGCGGGTGGGGGCTTTCCCGTTAGGGAACATTGTGATTTTGTTGTAATTATTCATATCTCAATGCGTCAATTGGATTAAGTAAAGATGCTTTATAAGCAGGATAATATCCGAATCCGACTCCTACGAGTGCTGAAAAACAGAGTGCAAGAATTATTGAAAACATTGAGATTGAAATTGTCATAGATGGTGCGAGAATTGTTATTAACAAAGAGCCGCCAATTCCGACAGCCACTCCGATTAAGCCTCCAATCATAGAAAGCAAAAAAGATTCAATCAAGAATTGCCATCTGATATCGCTTACACGAGCTCCAATAGCCATTCTTATACCGATTTCCTTAGTTCTTTCGGTTACAGATACAAGCATTATATTCATAATCCCGATTCCGCCTACAAGCAAAGATACTGATGCAATTGATGCTAAAAGTATTGCAAAAGTTTGAACGGTTGATTTCATTTTTTCCTGAAATTCAGCCGAATTTCTTATCTCAAAATCTTTGTCTTGATTCTTTCCGAGGTTATGACGTGCTGTAAGAATTTCATCAATATCATCAATGGTTTCATCTAAAGTATCAGCATCTTGTCCTTTAATAACAATTTGGCTCACTGTTCCGGGGAAATCTGTGCCAAAAACTTTCTTTTGCGCAGTTGTTATTGGTATAAAAATTAAATCGTCTTGGTCAAATGGTCCAGTTTGACCTTTTGTGTTTAGTAAACCTATTACTTTGAACGGAATATTGCCAACTCGAATTACTTTTCCTACTGGGTCAACATCACCGAAAAGTTCTGTTGCTACTGTTGAACCTAATAGTGCAACTTTTGCACTATTTTGTAAATCTTCCGGAACAAAGCTTCTACCGCTATTTATTTCGTAATTTTTTATGTACAAATAAGCAGGTTGAATTCCGTATACAGATGTAGACCAGTTTTGGTTTCCGTATGTAAGTTGTTTACTTTCTGATGACATTGTGGAAATTGCCAAAATTCCTCTGGCATTTTTTTCGATAGCAATAGCATCTTTAGAAGTTAGTGTCGGTTTTGTGCCCATGCCCATATGTACGCCGCCTGATTTAGCGGAAGCAGAACGTACGGTTAATAAATTTGTACCCATGGACTCCATATTTTGTGTAACTTTTTTGCTAGCTCCGGAACCAACCGCAAGCATTATGATTACAGCACTCACACCGATAATTACGCCCAAACTGGTTAAAGCTGAACGTAACATATTTACTCTTAGTGAGTTTATAGCCATTTTTAATGTGGATTTGAAGTCTAGCATTTTACCTTGTCTAAGTTAAAGCTCTAATTTTAGCCACCCTCCCTTTATAGGGGGAGGGAATAATTTCAAGCTAAGAGCTTATTAGCTCGAAGCTTAGAAATTTGGGTGGGGGCTAAACGGTTTCCTCTCCTGTGTAGAGGGTTCTTTTACTTCTTTTCTACAAACAAAGAATCGCAGATGTTTGTCTGTGGAACGTAGTCGTACTCACCATCCATAGAAATTTTATTAATAATTTTAGAACGTTTTTTACGATAAAGCATGTCAATAAACGCTTCTAATCTTGTAATAAAACCAGCTTCACCTGTGTGTTCATCAATTGTTAAAGACAATATTGGCTTTCCTGCTTCTTTAGCTTTTCTTGTAATTCTTTCAATCATTAATGAATCAGGACCGCAACCAAAAGCGTTCAAAGTTACAATACCGTCAATTTTATTATCTTTTAGATAATGTCCCGCAGTACCTGTCATTTCATACTCATTTGCCCAATAGCGCTTTTGACCGAGTGAAGAAATTCCTTCGTCCATCTGCTCGTCAGTAAGTTGAAGTGATGTAAATACTTTAACATCCATCTTTTCTAATTTTTCAAATATTTTCATACAAGCTCTGTCATCGTAAATGTTGTATGCGTGTGATACTAATGCAACATTAATAGGTGCTGAATTAGAAGAATTTTCTATGAACACTTTACCTTGAAGAGCATAATTCATGGCTTTTTTATAACTCATGCCTGAGCGCATCATTACTAAAAAGTTGTTGTATACTTTCCACCCTTGTTTAGAAGCTTTTTTTATTTCTTCAATGTCTGTAATGCCAAAAGGTTTAACAGATTCTTCCAAAAAAGTATACAAACCACCGTGTTTAGCAGATTTATCCAATGTCGGTTCGATAATATTGATGTCAGATTTTATAACATTTCTTACTAAATCCGGCAATCCTCTGATTTTAGAACAGTTGTAGATTTTTGGGGCTACGGACTGTAAAGATGGGACAAATATGTTCTTAACTCCTTTTGCGATTAAGTTAAGAATGTGTCCTAAATATATTTTGATTGGCAGACAAGTTTCTGTAACAACGAGTGCAGAACCGTCTGACATTGTTTGTTTTGTTGTTGGATCAGACAAAACTATTTTTATCCCCAAGCTTGAGAAAAATCCGTACCAGAACGGATAATTGTTGTAAAATGACATTCCTCTTGGAATACCGATAACTTTTTCTTTTTCCATGGAAAAACCTTTTCTTTTAATATACGTACCGTAATTATGATACTCCGAAGAAATAATTTTGTCACTAAAGATTGTGTAATTGTTACGTTTTGAAACTTATTCGTTATAACGATTTAGATTGAGCAGGCATCTGTGTTATAATAAATTTATGAAAATATTAGGAATAGACCCGGGGATGGCGATTGTTGGTTATGGCTTGATTGAAGTTGAGGGTGATAATATTCAGCTACTTGCATCAGGTTCAATTCAGACAGATAAAAAGCTTCCTGATTCAAAAAGACTTTTAGAAGTATACAATGATTTATCAACTATTGTGCAAAAATATCAACCTGATTGTGCTTCGGTTGAAGAGTTATTTTTTTTCAAGAACCAAAAAACTGTAATTCCTGTTGCGGAAGCTCGTGGTGTAATATTAACGGTATTAGAAAAATTTGGGATTCCTACATTTGGCTATACTCCTATGGTTGTAAAACAAGTTTTGACTGGATATGGTCGTGCTGATAAAAAAGAAGTTGAACAAATGGTGAGAATTGCATTAGAAAGCGAAAAATTACCAAAACTTGATGATACTGTCGATGCAATAGCAATAGCAATTTGTCATTCACGTTCATTAAGGTAGGGATTTTTAAAGGTAGCAAATTTTATTTTTACAAGTTTTAAAGTAAGTACTATGAATATTTTATCTTTAAATTTTTTAAATCTCAATGCTGTATCATCAGCAAAAAAGCCAACTTTTAAACAGGCTGCACCGAATATTTATACAAATATTCCTGTACATGATGAATTTGTAAGAAGTACAGGTAGCTTGGATATTGGCAGACTTAAAAATCTTGGGATTTCTCACTTCCGTCTTATTGATTCAAATTCAGTGAGAGGTGTAACTCTAGCTAACCAAAGGCAAAATTTGTTAACTGAATTAAAAGAGTGCGGTGTGAATACTATTATTGATTTGCGACCGGAAGGCGGTGATGAGTCCAAATATGCTCAAGCTTGTAGAAGAAATGGATTAGATTATTTTAATTTAAAAATTAGAGATAATATGCCAATTTTTAATGCACCATTTTCAGGTAAAATGACAATGGAAGAGCGACGTGAAGCTATTAAAAAATTTGTAGGTCAAATGAGTGAATTTTTCAAAATGATGGATGATGGTAAAGTTTATATGGCTTGTCTTTTGGGACTTCATAGAACAGACTTGGCTGTAACTATGAATTATTTATTGAATCCAAAAGAACCAACTACACCACCGACATTATCACATATGTTTTTCCCAGAAGAAACAAATCTCACAAACAAGTATATCGGAAAAGTTAAGAATATGCTTAAAAATTTAACTCCTGCTGATAGAGAATATTTAAAAATGCCAGAACATTTTTCAGATATTTTTGATGCAAGAGTTATGAAATTGAGAATGATGAATAGAGCAAAATAAGTGGATTCTTTAATTTGTTCTTTAAGCTTGTAGTCTAGCGCTACGTCATTACGAGGAACGTTAGTGACGTAGTAATCCGGTTGAATATATAGATTGCCACGAAAATCACAGATTTTCTCGCAATGACGTGGCACTACTTATTATCTACATGCGTAACTTCTACCTCACCCTAACCCTGTCTTGGATTATTCGGGCGAGCATAACATTGCAATGACATCAAATCCTGACGGATTTTTGCGTCATTTTCATGTTATTTGCTCTTACGGGCTCACGCCCTACCGAAAATCCGCTC
>OIYO01000041.1_pt1 | contig 126976 bp, 94 predicted proteins | sample 1588191 | NCBI WGS metagenome assembly OIYO01 (sample SAMN03283275) | human gut metagenome | biome: human-associated habitat; material: feces | host: Homo sapiens | place: Peru | collected 2012 | reverse complement strand
TGCCCGAGCCGTATCGCCGTGTTATAGAGCAGGAGTTCCGCGTTTACATGAACTACTGTACTCACTCGTACAGCGCCGCATGGTGGAACTGGGACCGTTGGGAATACGAGATAGATATGATGGCGCTGAACGGCATCAATATGCCTCTTGCCATTACCGGTACGGAGTCTGTATGGTATCACACTCTGCTTGACCTCGGCTTTACCGACGCTGAGGCGAGAGCGTTCATTGCGGGCCCCGCATTCCAGGCATGGCAGCTCATGACCAATCTTGAGGGTCACGGCGGACCTATCCCGATGAGCTGGATAGAGGAGCACGAAGCGCTCGGTAAGAAGATACTCGAGCGCGAGCTTGCATTCGGCATGAAGCCGATACAGCAGGGCTATTCGGGCTTTGTTCCGAATTTGATGAAGGAGAAGTTCCCCGAGGGCAAATTCCTTGTCAAAAAGACATGGAACAATATCGGCAGAACGACCGAGGTTGACCCGCTTGACCCGCTCTTCAAAAAAATAGGCAAGACCTTCATGAAGAATCAGCAGCAGATATTCGGAACCTACGGATATTATGCATGTGACCCGTTCCATGAGGGCGAGCCTCCCGTCGAGGGTGAGCAGTACCTGAATGATGTGGGCAGGGTAATATCCGAGCTGTATGCCGAGTATGACGAGAATTATACATGGGTAATGCAGGCATGGTCCATCCGTCATGATATCGTTGTCGCCGTACCGAGAGAGCATCTGCTCATCCTCGACCTTGACTGTGAGTTCCCGGTTCGCCACGAGGGCTATTGGGGCTATCGCTATGTTGTCGGCAGACTCCATAATTTCGGTGCGCGCATGAGCTCCATTCACGGAGATATGCACCGTGCTGCCGCAAACGGCTTTAACATGGCTAAGGAGTCCGCACCCGCAGCGGTCGGAACCGGTCTCTTTATGGAGGGTATCGGTCAGAACCCGGCATTCTACGATCTCAGTCTCGAGATGCTCACACGCAGCGATTCCGTCGATCCGTATGAGTGGATAGACGCATATATCGAGCGCCGCTACGGTGTTAGCGGTGATGCCGCAAAGAATGCAAAGGCAGCATGGAAGCTCCTGCTCGACCATGTATACGTTCCAGGAACCGACTATGTCGAGCGCGGAACGGTGCTCTGCACACGTCCGTGTCTGCGCCTGCGCGGAACAGGCCCCTGCGACAGCTTCGAGATTCACTACGATAACAGCATCATGCTTCAGATAATCGACCTGCTGCGCGAGACCGATTCCGAGACAGAGGGCTATCTCTATGACATGAACGACTTCTGCCGTCAGCTGCTTTCCAACTACGCGCAGAAGCTCTATGCCGAGGTCAGTACGGCATATATCGAGCGCCGCTACGACGATTTCAGAGCACGCTCGCGCGATTTCGTCGCGCTGCTCGGAGATATCGACCGCATGCTCGCCGTACGTCCCGAATGGACTATTCAAAAGTGGATAGCGGACGCGCGCGCACACGGAACGACCGACGCAGAGCGTGATCTCTACGAGTATAACGCAAGAATTCAGATAACCATCTGGGGCAACGAGCAGAACAGCCTGCTCTTCGACTATGCGTGGAAGGAATGGGCAGGGCTTATCGGCTCCTACCATATCCCGCGCTGGGAGAAGTTCTTTGCCATGCTTGATGAAAAGGCAAAGGAGGGCTTTGACTATCCCGCATACGAGGATACTCTCCCGGTCTTTGAAAATCGTATCATCTGGCATGCCGACGATTTTTATACCAAGCTCGGAGATTGGGAGGCTGCGTGGGTGGCAAGCACCGAGCCTATCGAGCTGCCCGAGGTCGAGCCTGACTATGTTTTCGAGATGATCGACCGCTATAAGGACAAGATATAATATTTCGGAACACATGATATCTAAGTGATGCATCGGACCTGCCGCGCCGGATCGCGGCGGGTCCGTTTTTCATATTTAGGCTGTCGTTTTTTTCGATCGTTTCTTGTCGAAAAAAAGTCCTTGACAAAAACGACGAGGTATGCTATCATATATAGGTACGTGATATGCGCCCCATTAGCTCAGCCGGTAGAGCACTTGACTTTTAATCAAGGGGTCCGGAGTTCGAATCTCCGATGGAGCACCAAAAAGCGGCAGGCACCGAAAGGCGTCTGCCGCTTTTTGCCGCTGTTTTGCCGCTGTTTGCAGCTTGCACGGTGTGTCAGTTATAAAGCTGCAGGCGTTCTTTTAATATACTGTCTCTCAACGTACCACCTACGAATAAGTGCGCTTGCCGCAGCAGATGCTCTTCGGATCAATATAATATTGAGGTAAAAATATATTAAATAACTGCAAATTATTGAATTTTACTATTTACAAAACGAGCTTTTTCATGTAAAATCATCATAGCTGCGTATGCAAACCTATCGGCAGGCGTTCCCGACCGCACCGAATGTGCGAGAGGGAGGCATGGCATCCTTGACACTGTAAACAGAATATTTGCGTTGAAAGGCGGAATAACTATGAATAGCAATACACCCAAGTACAAACGTGTTCTCTTAAAGCTCTCCGGCGAGGCGCTCGCATCAGACGGCTCTATCCTTGACTACGGCTTTATAAAGCGTGTCGGAGAAAATGTCCGCAGCTGTCTCGACGAGGGAGTTCAGGTATCAATCGTTGTCGGCGCGGGAAACATCTGGCGCGGCAGAATGGGCGCCGATATGGATAGAACCCGTGCGGATCACATGGGTATGCTTGCTACCACGATAAATGCGCTTGCCATATCAGATGTGCTTGAGCATCTCGGTATTACCACCCGCGTAATGACCGCTATTGCCATGCACGAGATAGCCGAGCCTTATATCCGCAATCGCGCCGTTCACCATCTCGAAAAGGGCAAGGTAGTTATCTACGGCTGCGGACTCGGCAGACCCTTCTTTTCTACCGATACCGCCGCTGTGCATTATGCCGTTGAGACGAACTGCGATGCCGTTCTTATGGCGAAGAATATCGACGCTGTTTACACCGCCGACCCACGCAAGGATCCGAATGCCGAGCGTCTTGCATCTATTTCGCATATGTATATGCTCGAGCATCAGCTTACCGTTATCGACTCCACCGCCGCAACTCTTGCCAAGGATAATGACCTGCCGATAGTTATTTTCGGTCTCGACGATCCCGATAATATTCTGCGCGTTGTAAACGGCGCTGCAATCGGAACCGAGATATCCGGTTGACAGATATAAATAATCACATATTTTAAAATAATTGAGGAGAAAATTGAAATGAAACTTGATACCAAAGAATTTGAAGCAAGAATGAAAAAGTCTATATCCGTATACGAGGAAGATCTCGACGGTATTCGTGTAGGCAGAGCAAATCCTTCGCTTCTTGCCAAGATAAATGTTGATTACTACGGCAGCCCCACGCCCATAAACAACGTAGCGGAGGTCAAGGTCACCGATGCTCGCACTATCGTAATTCAGCCGTGGGAGGCCAAACTCCTTAAGGATATCGGCAAGGCTATCCAGGCATCCGATCTCGGTATTACCCCTATCGACGACGGCAAGGTCATCCGTCTCTGCTTCCCCGCGCTCAACGAGGAGCGCCGCCGCGAGGTCACAAAGCAGACCGAGAAGCTCGGCGAGGAGGCAAAGGTCGCTATTCGCAATATCCGCCGTGACGCAAACGACCGCTGCAAGGAGATGAAGAAGGCAAACGAGATGACCGAGGACGAGGTAAAGCAGTCCGAAAAGGCTGTTCAGGATCTGACCGATAAGTACATCAAGGAGATCGACTCGCTTACCGAGGCTAAGAAGAAAGAGATCATGTCTATCTGATCTGCCTTCGCTTTTATCCGCTGCGAAGCAGTCGGTATTGAAGGCAGAGCTGCTCAAGAGCGACGGATGCGCTTTTTTCGAGCTCCGACGTTATGCGGCAAAAACAATATTTGATTTGACGGCTCGGCTGCCAAAGGGCAGCCGGGCTATGATACAGAGAGGGGAGCGCCATGAGCGAGACAGAAAATGTGACGGCGGCTGTCGAGCCGTATGTAATAAATTCATACGGGGTAAGCAATGAGCTGCTCTCCGAGGGCGCCGCGCTTGTACGTGAAAGCGGCCTCCGCCATGTTGCGTTCATTATGGACGGCAACGGCAGGTGGGCGACGGCTCGCGGGCTGCCGCGTGAATCGGGGCACAAGGAGGGAATGGTTTCGTTCGAGCAGGTGGCGGAGTACTGCGCCGATATCGGCATTCGCTATGTTACCGTCTATGCTTTTTCGACCGAAAACTGGAAGCGCCCGAAGCACGAGGTAAACGCTATTCTTATGATCCTGCGTCGGTATCTTAAGCGCGCTTTGAAGCTCATTGATCAGAAGCGGGTGCATTTTGTTGTTATCGGAGACATTTCGCCCTTTGACGAGAAAACACAGCAGCTCATTCGCGACCTCGATGAAAAGTCCGCTTGCTATGATCGCGTACTCAATATTGCGCTGAACTACGGCGGCAGAGCCGAGCTTGTTCATGCGATGAACGAGGCTGTACGCGAAAAGGCGGAGCAGGGCGTACCGTCTGCGGAGAGCATGCTGCCCGGGATGGGAGAGCTGCTCACAGAGGATGACATTGAGCGGCATTTGTATACCTATCCGTGTCCGCCGCCCGATATGATAGTGCGAACGGCCGGAGACAAGCGCCTGTCGAACTTTCTGCTCTGGCAGTCGTCGTACTCGGAACTTATATTTTCTCCCGTGCTGTGGCCGGACTACCGTCAAGGCGATGTGAACGACAGCATTCGCGATTTCCTTTCGAGGCAGCGTCGTTACGGCGGTGTGGAGTCTACCGTCGGAGTAAAGTGACCGAAAAATAAAATCCAGCGAGGTGGCATTTTTTGAAGCAGAGAATAACAACGGCTGTCATTGCGATAGCTATAATGATACCTTTCCTGATCTTTTCGAGATCCCCCGCTTTCCTTGTCCTTGTAACATTTCTCTCGGTCTGTGCGGCATATGAGCTGCTCGGCTGTGTCGGACTGCGCGGTAATATTCTTGTATGTATTCCGACATATATTCTGTCGGTCTCTGCGATAATTACTACCCGTTACCCTGCGATGGATGCGGCGAATTTCTTCATGGAGCTGTTTTTCCAGCTCTTTATCTACATAATATTTCTGTTTTCGGTTGTCGTATTTTCAAAGAATAAGATAAAATTCGGCGATGCCGCAGTACTTACCATTATGATGATATATGTGCTGTTCGGCTTTGCCTCGCTCGTGCGTCTGCGCGATGTTGCCTATCACGGAACATTCATATTCTTCCTTGCGCTTATCTTTCCCTGGGTCAGTGACAGCTTTGCGTATTTCTGCGGCAGATTCTTCGGCAAGCATAAGCTCATTCCCGAGGTGTCACCGAAAAAGACTGTCGAGGGTGCTGTCGGTGCAATAATATGCACATGCATCTGCTCCGTGATCTACGGAATTATATGCGACTGCTTCTTTCATGTCCATGTAAATTATGTTACCCTCTCTATAATGGGTCTGCTCATCTCGCTTATCGCTCAGTGCGGCGATCTTATCGCCTCTGTCGTAAAACGCTCGTACGGAATCAAGGATTACGGTTTTCTGCTTCCCGGACACGGCGGTGTGCTTGACCGCTTCGACAGTACGATAGCCACTACCTCGGTCGTTTATATCTTTTGTCTTATGTTCCCGTTCTTCGAGCAGAGCCTCTGAGCCCGCCCGCCATTTCGCGGAGCTGACCGTAAAATATGCTTTGTACTTTGCACATCAAGGCTTACGTGCGTCTTTAACACCCGCAGCGCTCTGCGTGCATGTCCGATCTATCGGCTCTGATATGCTGCGCCTGAATTACCTATTATTTATCATAAAATATCTGTCATCGGAAGGAATTTCATCTCGGAATGAATTGCTCTAAAAAACCGAAAGATAAGAGGATCGTTGTCCTCGGCTCGACCGGCTCCGTCGGCAGGCAAACACTTGATGTTGCCGCACGGACCGGAGCCGAGGTCATTGCTCTATCTGCCTCCTCGAACATAGGTCTGCTCGAGGATCAGATAAGGCAGTTTCATCCGCACCTTTGTGCCGTTCGTGATTCGGAGGCTGCAAAGCAGCTGCGTATAGCCGTATCCGATACCGATACCGTTGTTATCGACGGTGAAAATGCCGCATCGGAGGTCGCATCGCTGCCGGAGGCGGATATGGTGTTCAATTCTACCTCAGGCTTTGCAGGTCTTTTTCCGACGCTTGCGGCTATCGCGGCGGGGCATGATGTTGCACTTGCAAACAAGGAGACGCTGGTTGCTGCGGGAGAGATAGTTATGAACTCGGCGCGTGAGCGGAGGGTGCGTATCCTACCGGTCGACAGCGAGCACTGCGCTGTTTTTCAGTGTCTGCAGACAAGGGCTGCGGAGGAGCGCGAGCTGCGCTCGGTGATCCTTACGGCCTCCGGCGGACCGTTCCGCGGCTATACCCGCGAGATGCTCAGCCGAGTTACCCGCGAGCAGGCGCTGCGCCATCCCACATGGAAGATGGGACCGAAAATCACCGTTGACTGCGCTACGCTTATGAATAAGGGACTCGAGGTGATAGAGGCTGCGCGTCTGTATGATCTCGATGCCGATCGAGTACGTGTTGTTGTTCATCCGGAGAGTATAATTCACTCGATGGTCGAATATACTGACAATGCCGTGCTTGCTCAGCTTGCGGTGCCCGATATGCGTTCCTGCATTTCGTATGCGCTGCATTATCCGCATAGGGGAGATGCGGTGATAGAGCGCCTTGATCTGACCTCTGTCGGTTCTCTCAGCTTTTTTAAGCCTGATACCGAGACGTTCTCGCTGCTCGCTCTTGCATATGATGCGCTGCGCGTAGGCGGTACTATACCTGCGATCCTTAATGCGGCAAACGAATGTGCCGTGGGACATTTTCTGCGCGGTGAGGTCGGCAGCTTTACAGATATTTTTGACCTCGTCGGGGAGACGGTCGCCGAATTTTCGAGCAGTCCTAACCCGCCAATTGACGATATTATTTCCGCCGATCACGAGGCTCGGCGTGCCGTGGAGCGCAGGCTGTCGCTCTGATTCTCGGAGCCGCCGACGGAGCCTTGCGCTTTGTCGGCGCTTCCTATTGGTATGCATGCGGCATGACTGCGCTCGATCGGTTTGCCGTCGTTACAGCTTGTGATTTTTGTTTTTTCAAAATGAATTTTTGGCAGCGCCGAAAATCTGCTGCTTTTCAGTTGCTTTTTCTGCACCGATTTTAACCGCCGCACGAATGTATTTTGATGCTCGGCATCGGAGGTAATGCTATTTCTGTTGTTATTTCTATCCTTGTTGCGCTGCTTGTGTTCGGCGTGCTGATATTTGTACATGAGCTCGGACATTTTACCGCCGCGCGCTGCTTCGGCGTCTGCATCCGTGAGTTTTCTATCGGAATGGGTCCGAAGCTCATCAGCCGCACCTCGAAGAAGAACGGCACGGCATATTCTCTGCGTCTGCTTCCGATAGGCGGCTTTGTGTCGATGAAGGGTGAGGACGAGAGCTCGGACGATTCCGATGCACTTGTCAACAAGCCGCGGTGGCAGCGTCTTATAATAATGCTTGCCGGCTCGGTCATGAATCTCATAGTCGGTTTTATCCTTGTGGCTGTGCTCGTTTTCACTGCGAAAAATCTCGGCTCGACTACCGTTGCCGCATTTACCGACAGCTCGCTCAGCAACGGCAGCGGGCTGTGTGAGGGTGACAGGATAATCAGCATCGGAGGCAGCCGCGTACACATTCTCACCGACCTTGCTTATACGATAATGGATAAGGGCTATCTGCCGGTGGAGGTAGTTGTTGAGCGCGACGGCGAGCGTGTGAAGCTCGAGTCGGTTACATTCCCGACCTCGGAGAGCTCGGGTGTTGCTGTCGGCAACATTGACTTTAAGGTGTTTGCCGAGGAAAAGACTCTGCCGAATCTGCTGCGTCATACCTATTTTCAGTCATTCTCGTATGTGCGGATGGTGTGGGGTTCGCTCTACGATCTGATAACCGGGCGTTATGGTCTCGAGCAGATGTCGGGACCCGTCGGAATCACCGAGCAAATCGGTACAGCTGCGCAAACAAGCTCGGTAGATCTGAGCTATCTGTGTGCGGTGATCGCGATAAATCTCGGTGTTGTCAATCTGCTGCCTCTGCCCGCACTCGACGGCGGTAGGGCGCTGCTTCTGCTGCTTGCAATGCTGCGAGGCAAGGACCTTGATCCGGAGATTGAGGGCCGCATACATTTTGTCGGTCTTGCACTGCTGATGCTGCTGATGGTATTTGTCACCGTCGGCGATATAAGACGGCTGTTTTAGCACTGCTTTTGACGAGGATCGCATGACCGAAAAACGGAAGATCACTTTTATATAATAAAGGTGTTTATCATGAATTACAACCGGGACTGTTTAATGTGAAAGGAAGCCTTCTGTATGGAAAACTATAATGAATACCGCCGTTCGAGCCGTGCTGTCCGCGTCGGCAGAGAGGGAACAGCTGCGCTTACCGTCGGAGGCATAGCTCCGGTTAGCGTTCAGACAATGCTCAATGTCCCGACCGACGACCTCGGTGCGTGCCTTTCTCAAGCGCTGCGACTTCAGACTGCGGGTGCGCAGATAATTCGTGTGACCGTTCCGACTCCTGCAAATGCGGCTGTATTCTCGTATCTGCATGAGCACGGTGTGACAGTTCCGCTCGTTGCTGATATTCATTTTGATTATCGTGCCGCGCTCGAGTCGGTCGCGGCAGGCGCTGACAAGATACGCATAAATCCCGGAAATATCGGAGACGACGAGCGTGTGCGCGCGGTCGCCGAGGCGTGCCGCGGTGCCGGCGTACCGATACGTATCGGTGTAAACGGCGGTTCTCTCGAGCATAGCATACTTGCAAAATACGGAGCACCGACTTCGGAGGCGCTCTGCGAGAGTGCGCTGTACCATGCGTCGCTGCTTGAAAAATTCGACTTTTCGGATATCGTTATCTCGGTAAAGTCGAGCAATGCTCGCACTATGATAGGCGCATACCGCATACTTGCCGAGCGAACCGAATATCCGCTGCATCTCGGTGTGACTGAGGCGGGAACCCGTATGCGCGGTACGGTGAAGAACGCAGTCGGCATCGGTTCACTGCTCTGTGACGGTATCGGAGATACCATCCGTGTGTCACTCACCTCAGACCCTGAGGACGAGGTGCTCGAGGGAATTCGACTGCTCGATCTGCTCGGACTTCGTGAGAGCGGCATCGAGCTTGTCTCCTGTCCCACCTGCGGGCGTACGCGCGTCGACCTTATCTCACTCGCCGATGAATTCGAGCGGCGGATAGTCGGCATAAAGCCCTCCCGCAGGCTCAAGGTCGCTGTCATGGGCTGCGCCGTAAACGGCCCCGGTGAGGCTAAAGACGCTGACTTCGGTGTTGCATGCGGAGACGGCTGCGGACTTATATTCTCCGGCGGCGTAACGGTCGGCAAGGTAGGCGAGGATGAGATAATCGACACGCTGATATATATGTGCGAGCATGACGGCGCAGTGCCGAGCCTAAAATAGTTCGAAAAACAGGCGCGCATGTGCGGCGGCAATGTGATAAAACTCGACGCATCACGCATGTCGTTTTTTATATATTTTACATATTTTATTCTGCATCTGTTATATCTCAGACGAACGATAATATCGGATAATAATCATTAAGGGCATATCCTCATAATAATTATCTTTACATATAATAACATAGCCGTCTGTCATACCTTAGGCCGGCGGCTGAACGGAACTATACTATTTACAGCGGAGCGGAACAGAGAATGTCAAAGACTTTTTTGCAGCTATTTGAAAAATATCACCCGGGTGTCGAGGAGCGTGAGCTGCTCGAGCGCTCGGAGAATCTCGGCGTTAAGGTGGATACGGTCAATCGACGCGCCGAGGCTCGGCTGCGTTTTCCTTCGGTCGTAGAGAAGCAGCGGCTTTATGCGATAGAGGAGGCGATCAAGGAGGCATACGGGCTAAGCAATTTTGCCATTCGTCCGGTATATCCGCCGGAGCTGCTGACGCGCGCATACATTCCCGAGCTGCTGCATGAGGCGGAGCGCAGGGGAACCGTTTCGCGCGGATTTTTTGATAAATATACCTTTGAGCTGACCGAACGCAAGCTGATAGTACAGGTCTGCTTCAGCGAGGGAGGCATTGACCTTTTGTACGACGCGAAAACGCCGCAGATCATTGCCGCGATCGCTTCGGACGAGTTCGGTGTATCGCTCGATGTTGAGATAAAACGCTCGGATGATTATCAGGAGCAGTATGAGCGGTTTCTTCGAGACGGCAAGGAGCGCATGCGCAAGATGTATGTCGAATCCGAGAATGCCCGTGCCGCAGCTGCCTCTGCCCGCGCCATGCAGGATGAGGGAGAGGTCGACCCACGCTCGCTGCTGCCGAAATACAGCTCCGTATGGGGTGATGAATCTGATACGCGCACGCCGGATGAGCGCATAGAATACATAAGCGACGAGGTCTTTCGCATCGGAAATATGACCTTTGATATTTCCGACCCGTCCCCAGTTATGGGCGACAGCTTTGCCATTTCGCCCACCCCGATCGGATGCATTACCGGTCAGCGGCGCGGCGTAGTGGCGGTCGGCGAGCTTTTCTGGACTGATGCACGCGAGAACCGTGACAAGACAAGGATCTCGGTAAGCGCCGCACTCAGCGACAATCACGACTCGATAAATATAAGAATGAGCTTTCCCGCGGAGGAGGCAGGTCCGATAGTCAAGGCGCTGCCGAAGAAGCCGGACAAGCCCGGTGCCGTGCCGAAATTCATGTGCGTAGCCATTCGCGGAAACGTAAGAATAGATAAGTACGACGGCGAGCTATGCCTGCATCCGACCGATATAGTAAAGATAAAGCGCGTACGCCGCAGCGACAACGCTCCCGAGAAGCGTGTCGAGCTGCATCTGCATACGCAGCTCTCGCAGATGGATGCCATCATAAACCCCGCAGACGTTGTCAACATGGCGCACGCATGGGGACACAAGGCGGTCGCGATAACCGACCACGGCAATGTTCAGGGCTTCCCGATCGCGATGAACGCAGCCGAGGATATCGCAAAGAAGATGGGTGTCTCTCCCGAGGAGGGAATCAAGGTCATATACGGTGTCGAGGCTTACTATGTTGACGATACCGCGCGCGCATTTTACGGTAAGAATAACGGCATCACCTTTGCCGATACCTTTACTGTTTTCGATATCGAGACCACCGGTCTTTCTGCTGCAAACAATCATATTACAGAGATAGGCGCTGTAAAGGTGCAGGGCGGCGAGGTCAAGGACGTTTTCTGCACATTCGTCGATCCCGGCGAGCCTATTCCGGAGAAGATAACCGAGCTGACCGGCATTACCGACGAGATGGTAAAGGGCGCGCCGAGCGAGCGCGATGCGGTTGCATCATTTCTTGAATTCGCATCGGGCGATATGCTCATAGCGCACAATGCGGGCTTTGATACGTCGTTTATCCGCCGCGTATGTGAGCAGAATGACATGGCGTTTGAGAACCCGTATCTCGATACCGTTGCGATGTCGCGCTATGTAAATGCCGAGCTTAAGCGTCATAAGCTCGATACGCTTGCGAATTATTTCGGGCTCGGCGATTTTAATCATCACCGCGCATCGGACGATGCACAGATGCTCTCGCTCATCTTTTATAAGATGGTAGACAAGCTGCGCAGCGAGGGCGTTCTCGATATCGCAACGATGGAGCGGGCGATGGGTGACCACGTTGACCCGCGAAAGCTCCGCTCGAATCATATGACCATTCTCGTGCGCAATCAGGTGGGACTGAAAAATCTGTACCGTCTTATCTCAAAGGGATATCTCGATTACTATTCCAAGCACCCGCGCATTCCGAAATCGGTGCTCGAGGAGAACCGCGACGGACTTATCATCGGCTCTGCTTGCTCGGACGGAATTCTGTACAGCGCCATTCTGTCGCAGCGCCCCGAGCCGGAGCTGCTTGAAATATGCGACTTTTTCGACTACCTCGAGATAATGCCGCTCTCGAATAACGGCTATCTCATCGACAAGGGTATGGTGTCGGGCGAGGACGATTTGCGCCGCATAAACCGCAGAATAATCGAGCTCGGAAAGAAGTCGGGAAAGCCCGTCGTTGCAACGTGCGACGCGCACTTTATTGATGAGGAGGACGAGATATACCGTCAGATACTGCTGGCGGGAATGAAGTTCTCGGACTTCGGCAGAAGGACGGGACTGTATTATCGCACGACCGAGGAGATGCTTGCGGAGTTCGACTATCTCGAGCCGGAGCTTGCGTATGAGGTCGTTGTCACCAATACAAATAAAATTGCCGACATGGTCGAGTACGTCCGCCCGATTCCGAAGGGAACCTATACCCCTAACATGGAGGGCGCGGAGGAGGATCTGCAGCGCATCTGTTGGGAGCGGGCAAAGAGCCTATACGGCGATCCGCTGCCGGAGATTGTTTACAACCGACTCGACAAGGAACTTACCTCCATCATCAAGCACGGCTTTGCGGTGCTGTACATGATAGCGCAGAAGCTCGTGTGGTACAGCGAGAGTCAGGGTTATCTTGTCGGCTCGCGCGGCTCGGTCGGTTCGAGCTTTGTTGCGAGCATGGCGGGAATTTCGGAGGTAAATCCTCTTCCTCCGCATTACTACTGCCCGGAGTGCAAGTACAGCGAATTCATCACCGACGGAAGCTACGGCTCGGGCTTTGATATGCCCGACAAGATATGTCCGAAGTGCGGCGCTCAGCTCAAGAGCGACGGACATGATATACCGTTCGAGACCTTTCTCGGCTTCTACGGCGATAAGTCTCCGGATATAGACCTTAACTTCTCGGGCGAGGTTCAGGGCAGAGTGCATAAATACACGGAGGAGCTGTTCGGCTCCGAAAACGTCTTTCGCGCGGGAACGCTCGGTACGCTCGCCGATAAGACCGCATACGGCTTTGTTGTAAAATATCTCGAGAACAAGGGTATGATGACCTGCAATGCCGAGATAAACCGCCTTATCGCGCACTGCATATGCGTAAAGCGCACGACGGGGCAGCACCCGGGCGGAATCATAGTTGTTCCGCGTGAGTACGACGTTTACGACTTTACCCCCGTTCAGCATCCCGCCGACGACCCCGGCTCGGATATCGTCACCACCCATTTTGCATTCTCGTATCTGCACGATACCATACTCAAGCTCGATGAGCTCGGGCACGATATTCCGACCAAGTACAAGATGCTCGAGCGCTTCTCGGGCACCTCGGTGCTTGACGTCCACATGAATGATAAGGCGATATACGAGCTGTTCGAGTCAACAGAGCCGCTCGGCGCGTCTGCCGAGGAGATAGGCTGTAAGATAGGAACGCTCGGTCTGCCCGAGTTCGGTACGCGGTTCGTGCAGCAGGTGCTTATCGAGGCAAGACCGAAAAACTTTGCCGACCTGCTTCAGATAGAGGGGCTGACGCACGGTACCGACGTGTGGCTCGGCAACGCGCAGGAGCTTATCCATGACGGCGTGTGCGACATTTCCGAGGTTATCGGAACGCGCGACAGCATCATGCTCGTGCTTATTCAGAAATACGGGCTTGAAAATGCCGAGGCATTCCGAATCATGGAGGATGTCCGAAAGGGCAAGGGACTCAAGCCCGAATACGAGGCGGATATGCGCGAGCACAACGTGCCCGACTGGTATATCGCCTCCTGCAAAAAGATAAAGTACATGTTCCCGAAGGCTCATGCGGCGGCGTACGCCATGTCCGCGATACGCCTCGCGTGGTACAAGGTACATATGCCGCTCGTGTTCTATGCCGCTTTCTTTTCCGCCGCACCCGGCGGCTTTGATGCGGGGATAGTAATGCGCGGAAAGGCTTTTGTCCGTCAGACCATCGAGGAGATAGCGAACAAGGGCAAGGGTGAGATCACGCAGAAGGATGCGGCGCTCTCGTCGACGCTTGCGCTCGTTCAGGAGGCGCTCGCGCGCGGAATTGTATTTCTGCCCGTCAGCTTTGCCCACTCTGATGCTTTTCTCTTCCTTCCCGAGGACGGTAAGATAAGACTTCCGTTCTCCTCTCTCGCCGGACTCGGAGATGCCGCCGCACAGAGTATTGCGAGGGTACGCGACGAGGGCGATGTACTGTCTATTGAGGAGCTGCGCATACGCGCCGGTATCTCAAAGGCGGTGATTGAAGTGCTGAGGGAAAACGGAGCTTTGGACGGACTCAGCGAGACTAACCAAATAACCTTTTTCTGATATAAATAAAAAGCTAAGACCCATATTGCTTCCGATCTTCATAATTAACTGCCGATGCATCCGCTATCGGCAGTTTTTAATATCTTCTTCATATATAGATAATTTTTATTGACAAAGTATAATTATAACTTTATAATATTTTCAGAAGGTCCGGCATGACCGTACGAATCAAACAACTGCGATGTTTACAAAACAGAAAGAAAAATTATGAAAAACAAACTCTTTAAGCTATCGGCATTTATTCTTTCCCTCAGCACCGTGATATGTTCAATTCCGCTTACTCTCGCAGCTGCGGGAGACGCTCTTGAGAGCGAGGCGGTCGATCCCATTCCGGCGGAGGACAGCGCCGCCGAGGATGAAAACGTCCCATTTATAATCGGCGAGGATAATGAGCAGCGCACCGAGAGCATCAAGCATTTCAGACTCAGTGACGGCACCTACCTTATGGTCGATTACGGCGAGTCCGTCCACTACGAGTCGAACGGCGACTGGCTTGATATTGATAATACCCTTGTTTCGCGCGACGGCAGATATGAGAATGCTCGGGGCGGGAATAAGGTCAGCTTCAGCGCGGACGAGTATTCGGACGAGCTGTATACACTCGAGAGAGACGGGCACCGTCTTACTCTCGTGGCTTCTTCACCTGACGGACTGCCTGCCGAGCGTCCCTCTGCTCCTGCTGCGGAGCAGCCGTCTGTGACAGAGCCGTCCGAGGAGGCATCGAATGATGCTGCGAGCTCGGCTGATGATGCATCCGACGATTTTGCAGCTGCGGAGAATGACGCCGATACCGCCGCAATTGACGCGGCTGCGGATGCCGCAGGAAGCACCGATACAGTACAGAATGTCGATACCGCAGCTGCCGATACCGATACAGATACCAATGTAGCTTCGGCTGCCCCGGCACAGTCGCGTCGTGCCACCGGGCGCGAGATAGTGCTCGGCGGCTTTGATGCCGAGCGCAGCTCGGATGATACCGGCAAGGCGCAGGAGGACGAGCTGTCCGAGGCGCTGAGCGAGGCGCGCAGCACTGCGCTGACGGTCGGTGAATTTATCGACGACAATCCCTACGCGACCGAGGAGGAGATATCCGAGGTTCGCGAGGAGCAGAACGAGAAGAATATGCGTCAGCGCGCTGAGATCATCGGCGCTGTTCGCAGCGAAGATAAAATAGGCTATCGCGGCGTTTTTGACGGTGCGGCGCTTGAGTATACTCTCGGCGGCGAGACGGTCAAGGAGGATATTATCATCTCCGGGCGCGCGCAGAGCTATATCTATACATTCGAGCTTGATACCGAGCTTACCCTTGAGCGTGACGGAGAGGGGCTTGTGCTGCGCGACGGTGAGCAGGATGTGTTTACGCTTCCCGCACCGTACATGACCGATGCAGACGGCGCGCGCAGCAGCTCGGTGCATTATTCCTTTGAGCGCCGTGACGGCGGCTATACCCTTACCGTAACCGCAGACAGCGAGTGGATAAATGCGGAGGAGAGGGCTTTCCCGGTCACGGTCGATCCTACCGTTTCAACGTCCCAGTCCGGCTCGGATAATACCGTTACCACCGACTTTTTTTACGATAATGATACTGCGGTGGATAATACCGACAAGGATTATTGGCTGCTCGGTCATTTTAATGAATACGGCACCTTTTATAATTATATCAAATTCAATGAGATCCCCGATGTTCCGTATAACAACCGCAAGATTGCAGCGTACATATATATTATTACTGCTACAAGTCCGACCGAGTCTACCGCCAACGAGTTTAATCTCTTTATTCAGCGTGCGCTGCCGAACTGGCGCGAGCAGATAACCGCCGAAAAGAGCAACCCGAATCCTATACTTGACTATTTTACCTTTGACAAGTCAAAGCTCGGCAGCTATTTCGCACTTGATGTTTCCGGCGCGCTTGACAGCCTCGGCTCGTCCGGGACCGGCTTCTTCATATATTCGCTGCTCACGAGCGGCGAGCAGATGTCGGATACTTCATATTTTGGATTTGCTGCCGGCGGCGGAAAGCGCACAAGCGCAAGACCTATCCTTGCTCTGCAGTACCGCAATATTATGGGTACGGAGAGCTACTATACCACCCGTTCCGCGTCTGCGGGCAGAGCGGGAGAAGCCTATATCGGCGATTACAGCGGAAATCTCGTGCTCGAGCGCAAGCTCGCCTCCGAGGTCGGAGTCGATATCTCGTATGTATATAATTCCCGTTACAGCGACTGGGTACTCGATGCAAGAGCCGATGTTTTCCATACTGTAGACTATTCAAGGATGCGCTCGGCAGCCGGATGGCGGCTTAATATTCAGCAGAGCATAGTCTCGAAAAACGTCAGCTTTAACGGTTCAGATAAGGAATATCTTATATATTCCGACGGAGACGGTACAGAGCATTGGTTCAGCCCGGACGAAAAAGAGAGCGGAAAGTGGAAGGATGAGGACGGTCTCGGCCTCACCGCTTCGCGCAGTGCGGAAACGATAACTCTCACCGACGAAAAGGATAACAAAAAGGTTTTCCGGTACGGCTATCTCTGGTATACCGAGGATGCAAACGGCAACCGAACGATACTGCTCTACGGCACAAAGAGCTATAATACCGCATCATATCCCGCGAGCAGCGGAAACTGCCTGTCGCGCGTTATTTATCGCTCGAACAGCGGCTCTCTCATAACTGTTGCGGATTTTGAATATACGGATTCCGTGCTTACAGCGGTCGTAGACCGTTCCGGCAGCCGTGTTACGCTTACGCAGTCGACGAGCGATATGCAGCTCTCACATATAACCGACCCGGACGGAAAGGGCGCTATATACCGTTACAGTCCTTTCCCGTACCGAATGACGGCTGCATACGATATCGAGAGTGCGCTCGGGCTCGGCTTCAGCTATTATCTCTCGGGAGATGATTATCTCACCTCCTATTCCTCATTCTACTCGAGTGATATTTACGATGATGCCTCCACACGTACGCGCATATCCGAGGTCTCGGTATCGCGCAGCGCGAGCAGCGTAACATATACGGACAAGGGGCATAAGTTTTACGATACGTCCGACGATATTATCACGACCGTATCCTTTGATACCGTCGGCAGGACTGTATCCGTCCGCTCCGTTGACACAGACGGACTTCTCCTCAGCTCCTCCGGCGCCGGCTATACGGCAAACGAGGGCACATCGGCAAAAAATAATAGATTGACGCAGGAGGGCTCTGCCGGTGCGGTAGGGCAAAATCTCCTGACCGACGGCGGCTTTGAGCGTCAGTCGACAAAGTGGCAAAACACCTCGACTCAGCATTCCGGCTGCTCTGCCGCGCTCACTACCTCTACGGCGCATACCGGCACCCGGTCGATGAAGCTCGTGTGCAATAGCGATAAGACGAATATCGCAACCAAGTATCAGGCGCTATGGCTTGATGCAGGAACATATACTCTCTCCGCCCGTGTCAAGACGGAGTCTATGGAGAGCGCGAGCGGCAAGGTCGGCGCAAGAATACTGCTCGGAGATGTTTATGCGAATCCGTTTGCCGAGAGCGTGTATATCAGCAAGGTGACAAGCGAATTGTCGGACGACGGCTGGGTACTCCTGCACTGCACCTATACCCTTACGGAGAGAACATATACATATGTTTATCTTACATTGAGAGGTATGCGCGGCATTTCGTACTTTGATGATGTAATGCTGCAAAAGGGTGATACCGTAAGTGCCTGCAATCTGCTCGACAACAGCGATTTTTCAAACGGTACTGCGTCATGGACAAAATCGGGAACAAAGGTCTCCGAGATAACCGTAAAGTCGGTATCGGACGGCATTTCCGGTGCATCCTCCTATGCTCTGTATGTACCGTCCGCGCCTCACAAGACCGCAGGCGCATATCAGACGGTTAATCTCAATATTCCCGGCACAGAGACTCTCATGCTCTCGGCATTTGCCAAGGCGTGCTCCGCGCCGCTGAATGACGACGAGGACGCGGTATTCGAGCTTGGCGCTATCCTTACATACAGCGACGGAACGACCGACAAATTTAATCAGTCGTTCAATAATCTTCTCTTCGATTCGTGGCAGCATGCAGCCGTTCCGATAGTCCCCCGCAGACCGTCGCTCAAGATAAAGAGCGCGCGGGTGTACGTTCGTTACGACAATAATGTAAATGCCGCATACTTTGATAATTTTGCCCTTACCCTCGACGGCGCACAGTGCTATACCTACGATGATAAGGGAAATGTCGTTGCGGTCAACCGTACGAATACCGACGAGATAGCCAATTTGTACAGCGGCGCCGATCTTATTTCGAGCACCGGCGGCGCAAACGGAATGTTCGAGTATGAGTATGACAGCAAGCACAATGTCACCAAGGTAAAGAATGCCGGACTTACGCTTGCACTCTCCTACGACTCAAACGGAAACGCCACCTCCTCACGACTCGAGGAAGGCACGAAATATGCGACCACCTCCGCGACCTACACGGACGGCGGTACCAAGGTAGGTACGGTAACGGATAACCTCGGAGCTAAGGTAATAAACAACTATAAGACCGGAACCGACCTTCTCCGCAAGACGCGTACTACCGTGTCGGATACAAATCCGAATAACGGAGCATTCGAGTCCAAGACATATACCTACGATTCCGTTGACCGTACGACCGGTATTTCCGACGGGGACGCGGATGTTACATATTCGTATTTAAGCGGCAATCTTTCGGTAATAGGCAGAAGCGAGACGGATAATTCCGCAGTGTCGCAGGAATATACCTTCACCTATAACAAATTCGGACAGAGAATATCGGTAAGGGTCGGCGACAATACCCTCGCCGAGTATACCTATAACGATACCACTCATAATCTCGAGCGTATGACCTACGGCAACGGTCGTGTGGTGGAGTATGCCTATGATAAGTATGACCGCCTGAAATATAAGGATCAGGCAGACGAGGACGAGTATGTCTATTACTACTATGATTATCTCGGCAATGTTATAAAGGAAGAGTATAAATGCCTTGATATAATTGACAAGGCATATTACTACGAGTACGACCGTCTCGGCAGACTTATCCGCAGCTACGAGAGCGAGGACGGAGTTATCGTCTCGCAGACCGAGCAGACCTACGATTTCAAGGGCAGGGATGAGAGCTACAGCTACGACGGCGACGGACTTTCGTACGGCTACGAATATGGCTACAACGATAAGGACCGACTCGGCACGATCAAGCAGTACTATAACGGCAGAAACGAAAATTCGGATGTAATTGCCTATGGATATTTCGGACGCGTCAGATTCAGGATATACGCAGGAGATTACAACGGCAGAATATCCTATTCGTATCAGAGCTATGCGGACGACGCAAACCGTCTGACATCGAATATGACGTCGATGCGCTATACCTTTAACGGTATTCTTACTTTTGCCGACTATACCTATGACAATATAGGCAACATAAAGTCGTCCAAGTATACATACGACGATAAGGTATATTCCGAGGTCGCATATGTCTACGACGATCACAACCGGCTGATAGCCGAGAACTGCACGAATTCGAATATAGGAATCACTCCGTATATGTCGAGTTATTCGTACGATAGCTTCGGCAATATTACCGAGACCGAGCGCCCGAATTCCGCAGGAGTGACTGTAAAGAACACCTACAGCTATGAAAACTCCTCGTGGCGCGACCTGCTGACCGCCTATAACGGACACACCATCACCTATGACAAGATAGGCAACCCTCTGTCGTACTATAACGGCAGAAGCTATACCCTGAGATGGGAGATGGGCAGGCAGCTGCTCAACTCTCGGGTAAACAGTAGAACCGTCTATTATGATTATAATAAGGACGGAATACGCATCGAGAAAAATGTAAGCGGCAGATATACCGACCGCTATATTCTCGACGGCAGCAAGGTCATAGGAATGGAGCGCACGAAGAGCGGCTCGTCCGTCAAGGATGTCTATCACTTCATCTATGACGAGATGGGCAACATTTGGTCGGCTATCTGCTATATCGGCGGCTCGACTACCCCCGTGCGCTATTATTACAGAACAAACGCGCAGGGAGATGTCAAGCAGATAGTAGAGTTTATGTTGCCTCGACTAAATCGGGCGATGTATTACAGATATATGATTCTGTCGAATCAAGTGAAAATGTATCTGAATGGGCAAAGGATAACTTTGTTCGTGCGGTTGATGCTCGAGGGGCGGATGATCCAAATGTACAAATTAGAGAATCGGTAGATATTTGTGAGCAAAAAAGCAAATTGCAATTATTTGCGCGCTTCTCGACTATAATGATTTGTATCCGGTTTCTCCCGAGTGGACTCGTAGTGAATATTCAATGCTGATAGCGTGGGATATGCATAATAAAATTTATAATATCATGCATAACGAACGTTGTCAACACGTGGATTTTAATAATGGCGATGAGCTTTCGAGTGTAGCGTATTATTATAAGCGTGCTGTAAATGGGGTGATACCATATGTTTTCGGTTAAGACCTTTAAATCAATTTCTTGGTATGTCATTGGCGTGAAAATACTTTCATTTTTGTTGATAGACGTGACTTTGCTTTCGGGCTTTTCCATATCGAATTCTTTTCTAATCTACGCCTATCTGGCAGCACTCGGATACGCTGCAATGGATGGGGGAGTAAGCGGATGGGTATGCATGCTTGCGCTTGTTGTCGGTTTTGCATGGATAGTGCTCGCGGTGTATCTTATCTTCTGTCGCCGCGTGGTGCGTGTCGCATGGCTTGAAGCGGTGCTGTATCTGTCTGAAACGGCACTGGGAGTAAGATATCTTATCAATCTCGCGGTGAGCGGGCAGCCGCTTTACCCCATCCCGCTAATTATCATATCCGCATGTATGACGGCATATTGCGTCGCCGCCGCAGTGCATGACCGCAGAGCAAAAAACGGCAGTGCGAAAGAATTCGTCGGTGCCGACGGCATGGCAGATGAGACCAATGTAAGCGCCGCTTCCGCCGCTCATCCGACGGAATCAAATCCTGCCGCAACGATCGAGGTAGACGCAGGAGCATTACACCGCGTAAACGGCGCACAGCTCGGGCGGCGCAGACTCAGAAAAGTGCTGATATCGCTCGCAGACGGGCTGTTAAATGCCGCCGCTGCGTTTCTGATAGTTTTTCTGTTCTCGGGCAGATATTTTTCTGCGTCAGAGTTCGGCATATCCGAAATGCTGCTGCTCATACTCCCGGCTGTCGTCGTTTCCTTGGCTGTGGGCTTGCTTATAATTCCGAGACTTTCGGGCGGCATCGACCTGCCGTCTGCGTTTGTCAGCTGCGCCGCGGCGCTTGCACTGTTTCTGCCTTGCGTCAGATTCTTCTCGCCGATTTCGGGGATGGCGTCGTCGTATCGCATGCTTTCGGATTATTCTATCGTGTGCGGCTGTGATGTCTCGCTTATGTTTTTGTATGCCGCATATATGCTCAGAATAATCGTCGGTGCATGGTATTCTTTGCGTCTCCGCAATACACCTTTTCACGCACGTGTGCGGTGACACGGCAGAGTAAAGCATTATAATCGGAAGGTAACTATGGAAGATAAAACGGTAAATATCGAAACCGCGACTGCCCCGGATAAAAAACTGCTCTTGCGCGCCGCGGCATGGGGCTTTGCGGCGGCGGTAGTCAGATGGGCGATACTCGCCGTCGGACTGTTCAGGCATTCGACTGCGATGACAAATTTGTGTCGGATACTGAGCGGTGTATCGGGCGTAGGTTTCGGCGTCGCGTTTGTTGTGTTTATCGTACGGCGCGGGCGAAATGTAAGCGCATGGATGCTTGCACTGCTCGACGTGTCGGGCTATGTCGTCGGCGAGCTTGCGGTAAGGCTGATATTTCCGCTGCTGCGACTTATTCCGCGCGACGTGCCGTACGACACGTTTGAAGTATTTCTGAAAACCGTGCTGTTTCTGCTTCCGATGCTGCAAATCAAGTTTATCGGGCTGCTTTGCGTTTCGATTTCGCGGCATTGCGAGATGAAGCGGCAGGGCGGAGAGAGGGTGCGTGGCAACGGCAAACAACTTGCCGTTATCGCTGCATGCACGGCGGTCGCGGCGGTTATGTGCTTCTTTATTCATCCTCTTGTTAACTTTGAAAATTCGGATGAGGAATTCCTTGCTCGGTCGAGCTCTCCCGACGAGGCATATACACTGGATATCTACCGTCACAACGGCGGTGCGACAACCGCATTTACGATAAAGGTATACTCGGTCGGCAGGCTCAGCAGAAAGCTGATTTATAACGCATATCGGGAATCGGAAGCCGAGGTATACTGGCTGAGCGATTCGGAGGTCAGCATCAACGGCAGGGTGCTTGATATGGCTGCGGGCGAAACATGCACCCTGCGCAACTGAACAGCCCGCAGCGGATACAGCGGGCATCGTAAAGCTATAAGGCGGAACATCTGAAAGTCAAAAAGAGAAAACAGTACTGCTGCAGACGAGTATCTCGTCTGCGGCAGCGCTTTTTATTTTGTTAACTTGTCTCGGGCAAGCGAGCGGGGAATTACTTACGAACGAAATGCCAGATACGGGAGTATTCGTCCTCCGTGCATGCGGTCAAGGTGATACCGTGGCGCAGCTCATCGCCCGTATAGGTCTTACCGTCCTGAGTGCATACGTAGCTTGCATTCTTATCGGCTGCGGCGATGCGGAGGCGTCGCTCGGCCTGCTTAGGGTCGCCCTTAGCCTGAATATAGCTGAGCAGGATTGCACTGCCGTCCTTTGCGGCAAAGTAGTATGCATATGCGCCCGACGACGGAACAAGCAGGCGGTAGAGATCGCCGCGAAGGATAAGCGGCTCATAGACGCGGTATTCCTTAATCTGCTCGCGCAGCGATTTTCTTACCTCCTCCGGCATATGCAACACATTAAACTCATAGCCGAGTGCTCCGCCGAGCGCTACGTGGTAGCCGAACTCAAGCTTTCTCGGGTTGAGCGCGGAGTCGGAATGGTTAGCGACATGGCAGCTCATAGTAGCTGCGGGATAGCCGAGCGTAGAGGCATACTGAATATTGATGCGGTCCTCGGGGTTGGTGTTGTCGCTCGTCCATATCTGGTGCGAGAAGCTCATCATTCCGAGGTCATAGCGTCCGCCGCCTCCGCTGCAGTTCTCGAGCATTGCGTTCGGGAAGTGCTCGCGCAGCCATGAATACAGATCATAAACACCGAGCATGTAGCGGTGCGGGACCTCATCCTGTCTCTCGGGGGGGAGTGCGTGAGAGTATGCGTCGGTCATATTGCGGTTCATATCCCACTTGAAGTAATCCGGCGGCTCGGGGTCGAAGGTCTCGGCGAGCTGTGCCTTGATGTTTTCGACGACCTCGGGATTTGCAAAGTCGAGGATATACTGATGTCTTGCGTCGGTGCGCATTCTGTCGGGATATGCGAGCACCCAATCGGGATGCGCGCGGTAGAGGTCGCTGTCGCGGTTGACCATCTCGGGCTCAATCCATATACCGAAACGGATGCCGAGCGACTTTATACTGCGGATAAACGAGGGCAGACCGTTCTTGAAGCGTTCGGGATTTGCGTGCCAGTCGCCCAGACCTGCGCGGTCGCCGACACGTGCGCCGAACCAGCCGTCATCCATTACGACGGTATCCATGCCGCAATCCTTTGCGCCGCGTGCAAAGTCGGACATCAGATCCTCGTTGATATCGAAGAAGAAAGCTTCCCATGAATTAAGGATAACAGAGCGGCGGGGTGTGACCTCTGCGGGGAGTATATGGTTGCGGACAAGATCGTGCATATTGCGCGAAACGCCGCCGATGCCGTGCGGAGAGTAGGTCATTACCGCCTCGGGGGTGCAGAAGGACTCGCCCTTTTCGAGCAGCCATGAGAAGTCCTCATCTCCGAGAGAGGTAATTATGCGCGCCTGTGTGGTCTCGTCGCCCATGATGGTCGAGCGATGGCTGCCGCTGTAAACGATATTAAAGCCGTAGGCGTTGCCCTTCTGCTCGTTCGCACGGCGGTCTACCACCATGAAGAACGGATTGCGGGAGTGGCTCGAGGCGCCTCTGCGGCTCGTGATTGAGTGCTCGCCCTCGCCGACCGGGATGCGGTACGGGTCGCGCTCGCGCCAGTAGCCGCCGCCGAGACCGATGTAGTCATATTGACCCTCGGGCAGGTCGAGCTGTAGACTGCCGATGCGCTCGATGCGGATATCGTACTTTCTGCCGTTGATGAGCTCTGCATGACGAGCTATAACGTCGCATGACGGGAATACCGTATAGTAGAGCTTGAGCGTAGCGTCGCACAGCTCGTCGCGGAGTGTAAGCTCGAGCGTTTCGGTCTCGTCATCCTCGCGGCACTGCGGCATTCCGGGTATCTTGTGTACGCCCTTGAACTTGCGGGCGCTCTTGAAGAAGAATTCGGTAGTGCAGGTGCCGAGCTCGGGGATTCTGACCTTTAGTGCGGTGTTGCGGTAGTCGCCCTGACCGTGGAATGAGTACTCGGTGAACGCAGAGCCGGGGAGAAAATGATTCTCAAACTGCTCATAGCCCGGGCAGAAGTTTATATAGCGCTCCTTATACGAGAGCTCGGAGAGTCCCGACTTATTCTTTCCGTAGTACAGATGCGCCGGAAAGCGGTCGCAGACTATCTGCATGACGTATGCGGTGTGGGCGGTGCGAAGGGTGAAAACATTTTGTTTTCTGTCAAGATAGATCGACATAGTTCTTCCTCACAAATCAAAATAGCGATACAGGGAATGTTAGCAGCGGTATTGTCAGTACCGACAGCAGCGTTGACACGGTTATCAGATTTGCCGCGAGCTCCGCATCTCCGTCGTACATCTCGGCAAAATTTTGCAGTATCGCGGCACAGGGCATGCCGGCGAGAATAACGGCGGTGGACTTAACGATGGTTGAGAGCGGCAGAAAATACAGCAGACAAAAGCAGAACATCGGAAATCCGAGCAGCTTTATCAGTGCAAACAGGTATATTTTAGGCTGAGTCAGCAGTCTGCCGAGCTTCATCGAAGCCACACGGACACCGAGTATCATCATGCATATCGGGGTCGCCATGGCAGCTATCGAATTTATCGCGCCGACGAGCGGCTGCGGCATAATGTCGGCAATTCCGAAGATATATATGGGCAGGGCAATGACGATGCCGAGCATGTTTGGATTGATAAGTGCCTGACGCAGCGAGAGGAATTCGCGCTTTCCCGTTATTCCGAATATACCGACGGTGAAGCCGAGGATATTGAGCGTCAGCATGTTTACCGAGCTGAAGCATGCAGCCTCAGGATAGCCGGAAAAGACGGAGAGCATTATCGGCATACCGAAGAAGCCGACATTGCCGAGCGCGAAAGCAAGCCCGAGCAGCCGCTCGCGCGTAGTCAGCCCGCGATGGATGCGCCCGAGCACGAAGAACATAAAGATAATAAACAGCGTCTGAAGCACGAGACTTACAAGGAAGTAGATGCCCATCTCACCGAGCAGTCGCGGGGTATACTCGAGCCGCATAAAGGCGGATATCTCAAGAAACGGCGTGCATATGTAGATAAGCACCGCAGAGAGCGAGGAGATATGCTCCTCACGTATCTTCCCCATTCGACGGACGATGAATCCCGGCGCGGCGTAAAAGACGGTTATAAGAACATTTTGCAGGGCAGTGAAGAACATATCAGGTTCTCTCCGGAATATCGGCGTAGCCATACTCGATGTCCGCGCCGCGAAGCAGCGAGAATAGGTCTGAGTCGGTCATATATACCGTCGACGTATTGTCGCATGGGTGTGCGCCGATGAGCGAGCCGCGCAGATCGGAATCGAGGAAAAAGCGTACATCTCCCGCGCTGCCGGACAGCAGACCGAGAGGAGAGACTGAGCCGGGGCGTAGAGCAAGATAGCGCCATAGCTCCTCCTCAGAGCCGAACGACAACTTTCTCAGACCGTTTTCGGCGGCAAACGCCTTGAGATCTACGCGCTTGTGCTCGCATACCGTTATCAGATAAAAGTGCTGCTTTTTGTCGTCGTGTACAAACAGGTTTTTCGTTCCAGCCTCGGGGTGCGGAAAATCTATCCCCTCACCCTCCTCGACGGTGAATATTGCGCGGTGGTCAAACCGTTCGTATTTTATCCCGCTCTTGTCGAGCAGAGCGAGTGTTTCCTCTTTGGTCATTACTACATCTCCGATACCTGATCAGCGCTTGAGCACCTGATCGAATTTTATGAGTTCTTTTCTGCCGACTTGACGGCGCGGACTATGCGGCTCGTTCCGAGGCGGTCTGCGCCGAGACGGATAAAGTCTGCGGCATCGGCGAGATTTTTAATCCCTCCGGCAGCCTTAACGCGCACCTCGGGTGCGACATATCTGCGCAGCAGAGCAACGTCCTCGCGGGTCGCGCCGCCGGTCGAAAAGCCCGTTGAGGTCTTTATAAAGTCAGCATGTGCCTCGCTGACGAGCTCGCACATCAGCTTTTTTTCGTCCTCACTCAGAAGGCAGGTCTCGATGATCACTTTTAATATATGCTCGCCGCACACATCCTTCAGCGCCGATATCTCGTCTTGTACGTAGTCTCGTCTGCCCTCGCGGAGCGCGCCGATGTTTATTACCATATCGAGCTCATCCGCACCGTTTGCAAGTGCCGCGCTGGCCTCGGTGATCTTTGCTTCCGTTTCGCAGTAGCCGAGAGGAAAGCCGATCACGGTGCATATGGGGAGTCTGTCTCCGACATATTCCTTTGCCCGCGCGACAAAGCATGGCGGGATGCATGCCGAAGCAACGCCGTATTTTATTCCGTCATCGAGAGCTTCCTTTATCATGCTCCATGTTGCATCCTGAGCGAGCAGGGTATGGTCACAGCGGGAGAGTATCTCGCCGACCGAAATGTCTCTGTTATCAGTCATGTTTTTCTCCGAATATATTATATAGCCCCGTTGTGATTTCGGGGCATGTATGCCGGCTGCTGCCGATGGTCTGACCGGATGGGTCATATCTGCTTGCGTACCGTTTTGTATTCGTCATAGGCGCGGTAATAGCGGCATCTTCCGCTGCGAGAGGAGAGCATTTCGCTGTATTCGTCCTCGTCGAGGCTCAGTCGGCAGGCGTACGAATCGTCTGCTTCGTCATAGTCATAAAATTCGCAGTCCTCGCAGCTGTACTCGGTCATGTTTTCCACTCGCCGTCTCACTCCTTTACGACAGATACGCTAAGTATATCACATGAAAGCGGCGTTTTCAATAGAAAATTTCATTGATTTTCAAATAATATTGACAAGTCGCCGCTGCCGCTATATAATCATCTCGAAATGAAATTTTCATGATGTGACCCGCACAGAAGACGTTGATCGGCTCGGTGAGCGGCGCATTTAGAAAGGATTGCCATGGAGAGCTATATAACCCCCGGAACATTCGGCAGTGCGCCGACCGCCGACAATTTTCGTACACTGTTTGATATACTGAATGAGCAGATAATTTACCGCAGACGCGAGGTCGACTTTGTCTTTCTCGGCGATTCGATATTTCAGCACTGGGACCTTGATCTGTGGTTTTCTCCCGATAAATACAAGGTGAATCGCGGCATAGGCGGCGATATGAGCCGATATATGCTGCTGCGCAGCGATGCGGATGTATTTCAGCTGCACCCGCACCGCGCGATAGTGATGGCGGGCACAAACGATCTGCTGACCACCGCGCCCGATCTATGGTGGCGGAAGCCGGGAGCGGATGAGGATAAGGTGATACCAGAGCTGCTCGGCAATCTCGAGGCGCTGCTCGAGCGTGCATCGGAGCACCCGGAAACGGCGGTGTCGCTCTGCTCGGTGCTGCCCGCCGACCTTTGCCCGCCGTTTGACAAGTATCGTTTTGCCGAGCTTGTTCTTCGTGCAAATCGCGGCATTCGCGAGCTGTGTGAGCAGAAGGGTACGCAGTATATCGACTTTCATTCGGCGCTCACTGCGGATGACGGGCTGCTGATGCGAGACGGCATAACGCACGACGGTGTTCATCCTTGCGGAGAGGGCTATGCAGCGATGGCGCACGTACTGACGAAAGCTTTGCCCGAACTCGGCGCGAGTTGACGCGGCAAATGGCGCAGCGTAGTGAGCTTGTACCGAGGCTATATAATGCCGAAGCATCAAACACACGATAATACCTTAATAAAAAAGACGGGCACTGCGGCGCGGGGGTATCTCCGTCGGCTGCAGTGCCTTTTATAATCTGCTGCGATGCTGCTTCTCCTAAACTGCACTGACGTGCTGTGAACGGCGCTGTGCGGTATATTTTACACTGCGTCGAATAGTAAAGATTAGACTGCAATAAATAGGAAGTCTGATAGAATAGGTAAACATATTAAAGCCACAGTCAGATGGTCATGACAGCACGTACTTTTCTCCCTCGGTGCTGCCGTCGGGAGCGGTTATCAGCGTTTTCATCAGCTTTACGCGTCCGCTGCCGCCGATATCTCCGATAGCCCCGAGATGGGTAACGAATATATACTTTGTCCCGAGTGCGGGCAGGATCGAGAGTATGCCCGCCATTGCCTCAGCACCCTCTGCATATGATGTTGTCTGAAAGGTCTCGTTGAGCAGCAGAAGCGAGCCGGGGGTAAGCACATCTATTATAGCCGAAACGGCTCGTACCTCGCCTTCAAAGCGACCTGCCGTGTCTCCGGCGATAAAGTCCTCCTCTGCCGAGGAAAAATGCGTATATACACCGCTGCGGATTGCCACGCGTGCGCTGTCCGCGCAGACCGGAAGTCCTGCCTGAGCGAGCAGCTGAGCGGTACCGACCGATCGGAGAAAGACGGTCTTTCCCGTTCCGTTTCCGCCGCGAACTATCATACCGTCCGTATCTGCGGAGAGGTCGAGATCGTTCGGGATTATTTCGTCGCCGATCTTGCCCTCGCAGAGCAGATATATGTCTCTCAGTGCCGAGTACCGGCAGTCGCTTTCTGTGATATCCGGATAGACGAGCGGAAGAGAGCCTGCCCGCACCGAATCCATCAGCGCAAGCGCACCCTCATAAAATCGAAGCTCTGTACCGAGTCCGTGCAGCATCGAATAGATGCTGTCGGTAACTGCGGTCAGCGCACGGTCAATGTCCTCGGTCGCCGCGGCGAGCAGTGCCGAAATGTCCTCTCTTGCGCTGCCGGGGAGGGGTAGAGTGCGTTCCTTTGTGTCGGTGTGCGCTTTTGTGCCAGTGTGTCCTTTTAAATCTGTATCTGTCGGCTTGGCGGAAGCACAGTTACCGTCAGTCGTGCCGTTTTCCGCACGCATCGGAAACAGCGAACCGAGCAGCTTTTTCAGTGTACCGCTCTTCTCGTCTATATTCAGCTTTTGCGCCCGCAGAGCATCAAGCTCGCGCAGGCGCTTTTGGTACTTTTTACGCTCCGCCTCGCGCTCTCGCTCATTGTCGCTTACTTCGCTTGATATGATGCCGCACAGTCCGACCTCAAGCTCCGGTGTTACCGTAATATCGGCGCAATAGCTGCGCTCCGACGGTTCACCGTAGCGGAATGAGTCAGAGATCTCCACTATCTCGCCGAGGGAGCTGTCTTCGACAAGCGATTCGCACAGCTCTCGCAGTGCGATCAGACCCTCGCTGTGTACGCCTGCGCGGTCGAGCAGCTCGGCTGTGCCGCTGAAAAACGATGCGAGCGAACGGGGAAACACTGCGGTTATTTTAAGCGAGGCACATGCACACTCGAGTCTTGCATCAGCTCCTGCGGAGGCGATGTGCGCGACACCCGAGCGAAGCTCGACCCAGTCGCTCTTTATCTTATCATAGCGGGTCAGCAGCGTTGACAGCGAGTGCAGCAGCTCGCGGTCGGCATCGAGATCCTGCAATATCTGCTGCCGATATATTATATCCTCGGAGGAGGCAAGCGGCATTTTCAGCGCTCTGAGCAGTGCGTCCGCGCGTCCCTCACCGGTGCACAGTCGGGCTATGAGACGGTCGAGAGACAGATCGTAAATTGTCTGCTCCGCGCCTGCCATCGGCTGCGGCTTTATATTTACATCCTTATATAAAAGGCTGATCTTCACTTTTTTACGAACCTTTCAGCAAGAGAATTACGGTCGAGACGGTATTTTTTCAGTATATCGAGGGCGTGTGAGCTTCCGCCGCCGTCCGTGCGACGTATCTTGTAGGTGCGGCTTTCGCCGTCCTCCGCAAGTACGACTCCGAGCACCGGGATTTCAGTGTCTTCGGGCTTCTGGTGCGTTACATATATACAGTAGCAGCCGCGCTCGAGCAACGTGTGCGCAAGGGAGGCGGTGCAGTGCTTTGCCTTTTCCTCACCGGTGGTTGAATAGGTCTCATTGAGAAGAACGAGCGATTCCGCATTCGCATTTTTCGCTATCTCGTCGGCGCGCGCCTCTTCGTCGGAAAAGCGTCCGCCGCCCCCGAAGCGCTCATCTCGCGGAAAATGTGTGTATACCGCGCCGAGCATCGGAACGGTCGCACTGCGTGAGGGGACAGGCGCACCCGAGAGCGCGAGCAGTACGAGATTTCCGACGGTGCGCAGATATGTTGTTTTGCCTCCGCCGTTTGCGCCGGTAAGGTAGAAGATGCGCTCGCGCTCGGTAAATTCTATATCGTTCGGAATGATACCCCCATCCTGCTTTTCAAGCAGGGTAATGTCATATGCGGAGTCGGCGGAGATACCGCCGCTCTCTGAAAAGCTCGGCATGCAGAGCGGTATTCCGGCACTGCGGACGCGAGACATCAGCGAGCTTATCGAGATGAGAAAATCAAGCTCGGGAATGTATTCGAGTATACTGCGGTCAAGCTCCGCCCCGTGCCGTTCCGCAAAGCGCTTAAATCCCGCGTAGCGCTCGCGGTCGAGCAGGGCAAAGGTCGAGATGAAGCCCTCGCCGAGCGGCGGATAGCTCCTCTCGCCCACAGAGTCGACCTCAATGCCGAGCCCCGACGCAAGAGTGCGAAGTCTCGAGAATATATCCGTCTGCTCTCCGCTCGAGTGGGAGATGTATGCAGTGTTCGCGGTCACGTCGCAGCGGTAAACCGCGTCCGCACCATGATCGAGCTTCTTAAGCTCGTTTGCAATGTCGGTATATTCCGAAAAGCCGAGCAGCTCTGCGCAGTGCGCGGAAAAGCGGTCGAGCAGAACCGAACCGATGTGCCCGGTTTGACCGACTGTACCGTTATATGCCTCATCCGCAGCGTTGTTTGCCGCGCTCGCTCTATTCAGCTCGGCTCCGAGTCGGAGAAACTCAAGCTCCGCCTTGAATATGCAGACGCTGAGAGCATTCAGCTCATCCTCGCACTCTGTCGTGTCGAGGCGCTGATACAGTCGTTCTATTCGACCGAGCAGCGCTTGCGCAACGAGCAGCTCGGACAGATAGCCATCCGAGCAGTGTCCGATAAGCTCCTGCCTAAGCGGCAGATCCTGCGGCGATGCGGGGCGGCGAACCACCTCGGATGCTCTGCCGGACAGCATTGTATCGAGGCGTAGATCAAGCGTTACTTCCGTCGGAAGGAGACGGCGAGGCTCGGTCGTATTGAGAATGCTTTGATATATTAGCTTTCTGTGCATAACGGTATTCCTATACTTGGATGACTTGTACTTTTGTGCGATGAGATATCGGCGAGAACGGCTTTGAATTAACGCATCATTTCCGTATCAGTTGAAATATTCGCTTTTCTCCGCTTTTTTCAGCTTTGCGCGTATCGCATCGGGGAGGCGGTCAAAAGCGAGCGAAATAAAGTAGAAAACGGGGAACGCTATGAGCGTAAGAACGACGAGTACGAGCAGGCTTTCGCTGCTGAGCGGCGACATTGAGAACAGAGCAGAGAAGAAGAAAATACCTACCGCAAAGAGCAGCAGCATTCCGATAAATAACACCCGCCTTATCGCGTCGAACGGGCGGCAGACGCGGAACAGCATCATAAAGCCGACGAGCGCTACGAGTGTCGCGGCGACGGTCGAGGTTTCGGCTGCGGGTATCTTGAATATGTGCGTAAACAGCATGGTAAGGAACAGTACCACTATATCTGTAATGGCTGCCGGCGCAGCGCTTAAGAGAACATTACGCAGGAATTTGCCCTTGACAAGGCTTGTGTTCGGCTCGAGCGCGAGCACAAATGACGGTATTCCGATGGTCAACATATTTACGAGCGTCAGCTGTGCCGGCGTGACCGGGTAACGCAGAGAAAAGATTATGGTTATCCATGCGATAAAGAAAGAGAATATGTTCTTGACGAGGAAGAGCGAGGCGCTGCGCTCAATGTTATTGATAACGCGTCTGCCTTCAGCCACGACCGCAGGCATAGCGGCAAAATCGGAGTCGAGCAGCACAAGCTCGGAGACCTGACGAGTGACCTCGCTGCCTGAAGCCATTGCAATGCTGCAATTGGCTTCCTTGAGCGCGAGAACGTCGTTTACGCCGTCCCCGGTCATAGCTACGGTATGCCCCGCCTTTTTAAGTGCCTTGATTATTACGCGCTTGCGCTCCGGCGTAACTCTGCCGAAAACGGTGTAATCCTCACACATGCCGGCGAGCTGCTCATCCGTTGCGATCGAGCTGACATCGAGATATTTCTCGCTGCCATCAATGCCTGCCTCTCTTGCGGCAGCCGAGGCTGTCACCGGGCTGTCGCCGGATATAACCTTTATCGCGACTCCCTGCTCGGCAAAGTAGCGGAAGGTCGCGGGAGCATTCTCACGTATGCGATTGAGCAGCATTAGTGCGAGCAGCGGCTCTGCGCCTGATGTATCAAATCCGTTTCCTGCAGCGCGGGCAAGCAGAAGCACACGGCTGCCGGTCTCTGCGAGCGAGCGGAAAAATGTTTCGTACTGCGCCATGCGCTCGCCGAGGATGAATTCGGGCGCGCCGAGCAGATAGGTCTGTCCGTCGTCGAATGCTGCGCCGCCGTATTTATTCTTGGATGAAAAGGGGAGTGTCGCCACGGCGGTACGATTTGTCGGGGTCTTAAAGCATTCGGCTATCGCGCGCATTGTCGCGTTTTCACCGCCGAGAGCGGCAGCGTAATCGGAGAGCAGAGAGCAGGCGAATTCCTCGCTCATCTGCGGTGCGCCGGGTACGGGCTTCATTCCCGTAACGGTCATTGCGTCGTCGGTTATCGTTCCGGTCTTGTCGACGCAGATAACGTCGGTGCGCGCGAGTGTCTCTATCGACTTCAGCTCATGCACGAGCGTTCTCTTCTTCGACAGACGAACAACGCTGACGGCGAGTGCTATCGAAACGAGCAGATACAACCCGTCGGGTATCATTCCGAGTATAGCTGCCGCAGTGCTGACGATGGAGTCTGTCCAGCTCATTCCGAGGGCATTGTGCTGCCGCGCAATGAGCAGTGCAGCCATCGGGATTATAGCCGCTCCTATGACATAGAGCAGCAATGTGAGTGAGCGCATCATGCCGCTTGATCTTCCGCTGCGCTTTGATTTTTTTGCGGCAAGTGTGATGCCGGAGGCAAACGATTCACGCCCTACACGTGTCAGCTGACATAGACAGCTGCCGCTGACGACAAAGCTGCCTGAGAGCAGCTCATCGCCCGGCTTTTTCAGTATCTCGTCCGATTCTCCGGTAACGAGCGATTCGTTTACCGATATACCGCCGTCGCGCACTACCGCATCTGCGGGTATCTGATCTCCCGCTCCGAGGGTTATCAGATCGTCGCGGACGAGCTCGACCGTATCTATCTTCATATCCCTGCCGGAGCGGCGAACGGTCGCGGTCGGCGAGGTCAGAAGCGTCAGCTTTTCGAGTGTCTTTTTGCTGCGTATTTCCTGAATTATACCGATGGCGGTATTGCTGGCTATAACGCAAAGAAACATAAGATGGTTAAAGGATCGGCAGGCTATCAGCGCTATGCCGATGATGATAAATATCATATTAAAGTAGGTAAAGATATTCGACAGAATTATCTGCTTTACCGACTTTACCGGAGATTTTACCGGCGTATTAATATCTCCTGCAGCAGCTCTCTGCGCCGCTTCATCCTCTCCGAGACCGAGTGCGATATCGGTAGGGACAAAGGGGCGCTGAGTCGGTGCGGTCTCTTTTGCTTTCTTTTTAAATGGCTTCATCGGTTATCAGCGCTCGGCTGCTTCTCCTTTAGTATTCTTGTTTTCGGTGCGGATACTATACATATATACGTGGCTGACATTTACTTGGGACGTAATATATACATTGCTCCGTATGCTTCATGTGTGTGCTTTAAATATAAGCGGATGATATATCGGACGCTCGGCATAAACAATAGTAATACCCGATGCATTAAAGCATTGCCGCACTGTAACCGCAACCGAGCTTTCCGAGCGCCTTGGTCTCTCGGTCGTTGCTCGAGAGTATCAGTGTCTGATCTCCGCAGGAGCGCTCAAGCTCCCCGAGCAGCGAAACGAGACGATCGTCGTCTATGCGGCAGAAGCTCTCGTCGAATATCATAACAGGGCTTGCACAGCGGCAGAGCTGCTCCGTTAGCGCCAGGCGCAGTGCAATGTATGCCGCGTCCTTTGTTCCGCCGCTGAGATAGCCGTCGTCAACCGTCCTTGAGCCGGAGGCGAGTGAAAAATGCATTGTAAAGTCGCTGTCGATGCCTACACGGTCATATCTGCCGTCGGTCAGTGCATGTGTTATCGAGCTGACACGTTCGGTAAGCTCGGGCGCGAGCATGCCGTGAATAGCGTTTCCGGCACCTCCGAGACGTTCAAGTGCAAGCATGATACCGTTATAGCGGCGCTCGGCCTCGGCAAGCCGCGCATCGTTCTCGCACAGCCGCTCCGCTATCTCCGCGAGCGGAAGCGAGGCGGCGCGAAGCTCAGCAAGGCTGAGGCGCAGCATATGGCGGCGCTCGTCGAGTGATGCGCGTGCGGACAGCTCGAATTCAAGCTCCTTCTTTGCATCTCTGCCGTAGCGTTCCGCTGCGCGTCTGCGCTCTGAAGGAGGAAGCTCGCTGTCACAGATACCCGCCGCGATATCCGGACGGATAAACGGCGCGAGCTGATCTATACGCTGCAGCTGCCGCGCGCGAAGCTCTCCGTCTCCGTCGTCTCCGCTTGCATCAAGCAGCTCTGCGCAATGCCTGTGCTCGGATTCAATCTCACCCAGGCGGATATTCAGCTTTGAATATGCGCTCATGGCATCGGAGAGGCTGCTCTTGCCCCATTCGGCAAGCCGTGCGTTCAGCTGCTCCTCAAGTTTATACAGCTCGTTCTCGGTATCGGTGTTGGAGGCGATAAATTGTCCACGACTGTCAAAGCTGCCGGAGCCGTACCCGCTGTCCGCATCCGTACCGTCATTCGCGTCATAGTCTCCGCCTGGCACGTATCCGTCCTCCGAATCATAGCCGCCGTATGCGTCGTCTGCATTATCCTCGTCGTCCTCTATACCGTCGTCATCCGCATATCCGTTGCTGCGGTCAAGCTCATCGAGCATACGGTACAGGTCGAGCATATCGACCGCACCGGTAGACATAAGCAGGGAATAATATTCGGATATTGCCCTTCTGCGCGCGCCAATCGTGATCGCCGCGACTATCATCGCGCACAGCGATACTCCGGCTGCGGCGAGCGTCAGCTTTGAGAGCCCGGACTGCGAGGCAAGATATGCCGTGCAGAAAACACCGAAAGCAAATACGGCAAGCAGTATCAGCGAGGTGATGAAATATATTCTTTTTCTTGTAAAGCTGCTCTCAATGCGGTGCTCGAGCTGCTCGGCGCCTCCGGCATTGCGTACGGCTTCACGCAGCTGTCTCAGCTCCGGAGTCTCGGTGCTTGAGCGCCTGCCGCCCGCCGACGCACCTGCGCGGGCGCGCGGAATAGCCGAGGAACCCGCGTGGGCGCGCGGAATATCGGTGCGTGTTTCGGTGCCGTCATGTTGAAGTGCCGATGCGCTCATGCTGCGGCGAAGCTCGCTTACTCTGTCGTCGAGGCCGCGCAGACCGCGGATATATTCCTCATCGGGGTAGAAACCGTTGACGGTTGCATCGTCCCTTGTGTGTTCTGCCTCCTCCTCAAGAGCAGCGATGCGCTCGCGCAGACTGTCGGCGCTCGAGGCGCCGAGCAGAGAAGCCTGAAGCTCGCAGTATTCGACGCGTCCCCGAGCGCGCTCTACGCGCTCGTCCGAGGCATGGCATTTTTCTTCACATACGCCGAGCTCGTTCTCGAGCTTTGCTATCTGATCCGCGCTTTCCTCGGCGCGGCTTCGCTCAAGCATCAGCTTGTCGTGCTCGCTCTGCAGCGTCGGGATAAGACCGCCTCCGCCGTTCTTGTGGCGCAGTACCGCTCGTGCGGCATCGAGGCGCGAAAGCGCCTTGGATATGTCAATGCTCTCGTCGGCAGAGAACATTATATTCTCAACCGCGCTGCCGAGATCCTTGCCGTCTACGCAGTGTCCGCCTATCTGACTGACATACGAGGTGGAGCGCATGACGGTAGCGCTGATACCGAATACAGTCTCTCCCGGGCTGCGCGGCAGACTCAGCTCGGCATAGGTCTCGCCGTCGAAAACTCGTACGCTGTCGCGGCGGCGATGGATGTATTCGCGTTCGATGCGTATCAGATGCGGCAGCGGAGTGGCGATTCTTGCTCTCTCGTCGTCGCTCAGCTCCGCAAGCAGCGAGCCTGCGGCTCTTCCTGTCTCGAGCGACGGAAAATGCTGTGCATCCGTGCGGGAGACAACGCCGTAGAACATAAAAAATATAAAGTCGGCAAGCGACGATTTTCCGGATTCGTTCGGACCGCAGATTACGTTTATACCGTCCGCGAGCGGAAAGGTGCGGCTGCTCAGCCCCTCAAAGGAATCTATGTGCAGTTCTCTGATGATCATAGTCAGGTGATACTCCTTTAGTCTCAGCCCGGTTTATTGGCGTTATGCTTTGCTTATACCGATACATGCGGCGGCACTCTGCCCGTTTCACTGTGCAGGATGCGCAGTACCTGTTCATAGCTCGTCGCGGTGTAGTCGGGACAAACGCCGAGATCGTTACGCTTCAGGTGCGGATTGTACCATATGGTGGTTATTCCGGCGTTTATTCCGCCGCGAATGTCGCTCGAGAGCGAGTCGCCTATCATTACCGCCTTGCTCTTGTCAAAGTCTGGTACGGATGCAAAAACAGCTTCGAAAAATTCCTTGTTCGGCTTCGGCGTTCCTACCTGCTCCGATATGAACAGCCCTTTGATGAGCTCACGGATGGAGGAGCGCTCGAACCGCCTTGTCTGTATCATTGTAATACCGTTCGTCAGGATATAAAGCTCTGCCTCAGGGGCAAGCGTGCGGCAAAATTCTTCTGCGCCCGGCAGAAGGATGCACTGGTTCGCGAGCGCCTCCTTGTAGCACCTTGAAAACTCCTCCGGGTCGGCGGCTATTCCGTGCGCATCTATTACGCGGCGGAAACGCTCGACGGTGAGAAATGCCTTTGTGACCTTGCCGAGCTCAAACTCCTCCCATAGGCTTTTGTTGACAAGATGGTATTCGTCGTACAGCTCATCCGTAAACGGATAACCGTAGCTGAGCGTTGTTTCGCGGAATGCGTTGTACTCGCTGGTGTCGAAATCAAAGAGCGTTTCGTCAGCGTCAAGAAAAATGTATTTGTATTTCAGCGGCATTATATTACCTTTCTTCGGCGTTCATATTAATCGGAAAATACGGAGGTCTGCTTTGCACTGCCTCGAGGTACGCCCCGAAATCTATGTTTGGAATCTATGTGTCGATTCCTGCTTGTGCCGGACGCGATCAATGCTTCGAGACGGTATGCGCTTTTTCATTCAGGGGCTTGGCTGTGCTTTTGAATGAAATTCCTTAAAAAGGATTGCTCCGTCAAAATCACGGCGTACTGTATTTATAGAATGCTATCGCCGCGCAGCGCCGACAGACCGTAGCGCAATGCATCGGAGGCTGTTCTGCGCAGCTCCGGATCGTCCGACTCGAGCTCGGGGCGCAGCGAGTTGTAGAAAGCACCGCGAACGGTCGGGTCGAGGTCGAGACCGTCACCCTCGGGCAGCGGCTCTGTATTCATGACAAGCTCTGCATAGAACAGAGACGGAGATATGTGGTCGAGTATCGCACTCTCGCTCAGCGCTACTGCGCTCGATAGAAATCCGGTCAGTACGAGTCTCAGCTGTGTTTCCTCACCGTAGCCGTGTGCGGCTATCTCGCCGTCTATCAGCGCGAGCAGGTCGGTATCCGAGCGTACGGTGCTTGTATCTACCGTCAGCGTCTCAAAGCGGCGGCGGGAGAAGCGCCTGCCTCTCGCGTCGCAGTCGAATACACCGCCGACTTTTTGCATAGTCGCGACTATCGCACCGCCGAAGCCCGGCTCGCCGAAATCATGTCCCTCGAGCGCCCCGGGATAGCCGTACCATGTTCTGCCGGTGCGTTTTATCCCGTCGCTGTTGTGGATATGTCCGAGCGCTATATAGTCAAAGCCGCTGCCGGATATATCCTCGGCAGTTATGGGACAATGGCGCGAGCTGCCGCCCAGGCAGCCGTGACCGCAGAGGATGTTTATGCGCGACGGATCAAGCGACGGAGGTTCGGAAAAAGGGCAGGAATCCATGTACGGCGCCGTAAAGGCGTATCCGTACACATCAACTCCGATATCGTCAAGCGACAGCTTTTCAAGCTCCGAGGAACGGAAGATATAGACGTTGCTCGGAAATTCCGTCTTTGCCCAAACGCTGCCGGGGGTGTACGGGTCGTGATTTCCGGGAGCGATAATTATCCTGCAATCCGAGCATGCCGCCATTTCGCGCAGCACGAGCGCTACTGTGTCCGGCGTTACAAATTCGCGGTCGAACATATCCCCTGCTATGAGCATTAGATCAAAGTGCTCGAGCCGCGCGTAGGTAAAGAGCGAGGACAGCGCGCCGCGCAGCTCGCTTCTGCGTGTCTGAGCTTTTGCAACATTTGCTATTTTAAAGGGTACATCGAGATGTATATCGGCTGTATGCAGTACCTTTATCATTTTCAGTGCCTCTCATTGTTTGACGGATGATTTATTGTCGAAGCCGTATCAAAGCTTCATCGATATTTGCGATATTTGCGCTGCGATATTACCGACATGAGCGATGCAGCTTCGATGTGTCGGATCTGAGTGCAGTTCGCGTAAGCGGCGCAGCGCTTGGCGCGGGACAAGGATTATGCTGAAATCAGATTACCTTGAGATATGTGAGCCTGCGGCGGACGTACGGCGCCCAGTCGAGGCTGCGTTGTATAAATTCGGTGCTGTCCGGCAGTCCGAGCTCGGTGAGCGTGGTTTTTGCGTCTACCGAGAGCAGATATTCGCGTATCTCCTCCGGGTCGGGAAGTGCCTTTATCAGCTCTGCGATGCGGTCTGCATTTGCATCAAGTGCCGACTGCGTTATCTCGGCAAGGCTGTCGGGAGTATTCTCCTCGATAATGCCGTCGGTGAGAGTGCCGAATGTCGGGCGAAGCAGCTCTCGGTCGAGCGGCTTAGGGCGCAGCTGCGGGCGGGGATTTCTCTTGTAGCGGTCGAGCACGAATAGGGTAGAGACTCCGACCTGCTCGCCGTGGTAGGCGTGCCTCGGTGTTCCTATGCAGCCCATCTCCCACAGGTGGGACAGATGATGCTCCGCACCTGAGGCGGGGCGGCTGCTGCCCTTGAGCTGTATGGCTATTCCGGATTTTACGAGACAGTCCATGACACCGTGCGGATAATCGGGAGATGAGATATCGCAGTGCATCACCGTTTCGAGTGACTCATTTTCCAACTTGTATATATCGTCCTCTACCGTCTCGCTTGTAAGCAGCGATGTAAATATCCAGTCGAAGATGGAGACATATTTTCCTACGATATCGCCCACGCCGGAGGCGAGCAGCTCGCGCGGCGCGGAGGAATATACATCGTCGTCGGCAAACAGCGCGATCGGCGGCGCGGACGGAAATGTTACCTTTCTGCCGTGCCATGTCATTGCAGCGACACCGGAAGCAAAGCCGTCTACGCTCGCCGCGGTCGGAAAGGATACGAACGGTATCTTTCTGTCGTGTGCGGAGTAGCGCGCGATGTCGTGCACTGAGCCGGAGCCGCAGGCTATCAGTCCATACAGCTCGTCGCTCTTTATGCGCGATATGCAGTCGTCTGCCGCCTGCTCGGTAGCATGGCTTCCGGCAGGAAATACTATCAGCTCGTCGCCCGGGAAGGCTCTGCGTGCGATAGGCTCGGTGTTTCCGTCGCATACGACGGCATATGCGTCGCCGAAGTGCTCGCGAGCGTAGCTGCGGCATTCTGCGGCGCAGCCGCCGTTTATTACTATTTTCTCTGTTGAAGGCTTGTTCATTTATCCTATACTTTCTCGCATCGGTGCGCATTTTCGAGATGTCGGCTTTTCGTGACGGCGTGTGTTATGTTCTTTCTTGTATACTTGTGTAGATATGAGCTTGTCTTTTCTTTGCGGGCTTGCCGCTTTAAGCTATGCATTCATCATAATAGCCGCGGCGCAGCGCTGTAATATTTTGCAGCCGCACCGCATAGGATGCTATGGCAGAGTGAATCGGGTGTTGCCCGCTGCCAGTCAAAATATTGCAGGTGCCGCTCTTCCGGGACTCAGAGGGACGGTCACGGCATACGATATGCGAAAGGTTCGGTGACTCGTAATGTTTATCTACTCTATCAGGGCATCAAGCGTTAAGTTTTTCGGTGCGCTTGCGCTCTCGCTCATCACATTGTTAGTACTAATCGCCGTGATACCGGGCGGTGGGGACGTTACTGCCGATGCCGACGCTTCCGGCAAGACGATAGTGTACACCGGCGTTAAAAACAGCGGCGACGGAGCGGAATTCCTCGCTCAGTTCGGATGGGTCGTATCCGACTGTACCGAGAGTGAGCAGATAACCGTGCCCGCCGAGTTTGACGATGCGCTTGAGGAATATAATGCACTTCAGATAGAGCAGGGGCTTGACCTCAAGAAATACCGCCGAAAAAAGGTTGACAGGTATACCTATGAAATAACCAATTATCCCGACTATTCGGGCAAGGTCCGCGCGAGTATTCTCGTATATCGCGGCAGGGTCATCGGCGGCGATGTAAGCACGGCGGATGCCGCGGGCTTTACAGTTCCGCTCGCGGGCGGCGGAGCAAAGGGAGCGGATAAGCTCGGCTGACTGCTATGACAAGGATGTCGGCTATGTCGGGCTTTGCAGAGCACTGACACATCGTATGCAATACCGCGCAATCCGCTGCTTGCGGCTATCGCTTTCCGTTGCGGCAGCATTATACTGCGACGCTCCGCCGTTTTTTTTGATCTTATCGCTTCGGTGATGTACTCGAAATACTTTTACCGTCTCGACGATGCGCTTAGATAATGCTTGCGCGGCGGATGAGTATCTCGTCGGTTACCATGCGCGGGTAGTCGCCGCTGTCGGTGGGCACGGATGCGATGCGGTCGACGACGTCCATTCCGTCAACGACCTTTCCGAATGCGGCATAGTAGCCGTCAAGCGCCTTGCAGCTGTCGTCGAGACAGATAAAGAACTGCGAGGAGGCGGTGTCGAAGCCGTGGGTGTAGCTGCCGCTGCGTGCCATCGAGAGAACGCCCTTTTCGTGCGATATCTTGTTGTCAACGCCTGCCGCGCGGAATTCGCCGGGTATGTTCTGCTTTGAGCCTCCGGTTCCGGTGCCTGTCGGATCGCCGCCCTGAATCACAAAGCCGGGAACTATACGGTGAAAATGTATGCCGTCGAAGAAGCCCTCGCGAACGAGCTTCTCAAAATTCTCGCAGGTTTTCGGAGCCTCCTCGGGGTAGAGCTCGATGTCTATTGTATCGCCTGACTGCATTTCAAATCTTATCATTCCTGTTGTCCTTTCATTTCGGATAATTGCAAAAATATATCATCTTACATTATAACACGTATGTGTGTATTTTTCAAGCATTTTCGGTAACTTGCTTGCCCCGTCTTGCGGCAAAATCTTTTTTGCTTACGGCGCAGAGTCGACGAGGAGATTTCGGCATAGGCAGCTCTGCGGCGCATCGGGAAAAAATAATTAGTAATACACCAAAAAAAGCGCTCCCGTATTTCGTACGAGAGCGCTCTTTATGCGTGATACTATCATAGGCAGTCCCATTCTCAGCAGCAGGTGCTTTATCTGAGCCTTTGCCATCTTGTTTTCGGCGATGTTTTCGTTTTTCATTTTTACACTCCGTTTCGAAAAATAATAAAAAAAGCGTAAGCCCGTGTCTCCGGACTTACGCTTTCGCTACTCGATACGATGGTATTATATCATTTTTTATCAAGTAAATCAATGCCCGAACCGCCGAATTTTTTGCGGAAAGACAGCTGCTTATGTGAGAAAAAGAAACAAAAAAGGTATCGCGGCGGATTTATGAAGCGTTCATAATTTATTTCTATCACCGCAAAAGGTTGATGTTGCTTTTTGTGGAAAAATCTGATATTATAACCGTCCGAAAAGGCGTTTTTTAATCTAAAAACCGAAAAATCAGCCTTGGCGTATCTTGACATTTTAACTACCGTGTGATAAAATGTAATGCAAAGTACATAATTTGTTTCCATATTTTTTTATAACAACAGCAGGTACATAATGATTTCGATTATACGGCAAACGTATTTGTATTGTTGAAATTGCTCATTTGCTGTTGCTGTATACCTGCACTTCTACCCATCTGCCGTCGGCAGTATCATTTTATCAAACCGAGGATATGAAAATGGCTTTTTATTCGGATGAATCTCTTAAAAAATTTGATTCTAAGTTATACCTTTCATCCCCGACCATGCACGGTGATGAGCTGAAATATATGACAAGAGCATTCGAGACCAACTGGATGTCGACCGTGGGGGAGAATATCAACGAGGTCGAGCGCATTGCCGCAGCATATGCGGGCGTTAAGTATGCGGTCGGACTCGCAACATGCACGGCGGCGCTGCATCTGTGCGTTAAATCAGCAGGTGAGGAGCTTTACGGAAAGCCGCTTCTGGGTCACGGTACGCTCGAGGGCAGAACTGTGTTCTGCACGGATATGACCTTTGCCGCTGCGGCAAATCCCGTAGTTTATGAGGGTGGCAGTCCGATATTTATCGACACTGACGAAGCTTCGTGGAATATGGATCCGCGTGCTCTCGAGCGAGCGTTTGAGCTTTATCCCGATACAAGACTTGTCATTATGGCACACCTGTACGGCTTTCCGGGAAGAATTGATTTTATCAGAGATATATGCCATAAGCATGGCGCTATCCTTATAGAGGATGCTGCGGAGGCTATGGGAGCTACGCTCGGAGGAAAGCAGTGCGGCTCATTCGGTGACTATGCCGCCGTGAGCTATAACGGCAACAAGATAATCACAGGATCGTCCGGAGGATGCCTGCTTACCGGCAGCGAGGCGGTCGCTAATAAGGTGCGCAAATGGTCTACTCAGGCTCGTGAGGCGGCTGCATGGTACCAGCATGAGGAGGTTGGCTATAACTATCGCATGAGCAATGTTGTGGCGGGTGTTATTCGCGGTCAGTATGAGTATCTTAATGAGCATATAGCTCAGAAAAAGGCTATTTATAATAGATATAAGGAGGGATTGAGCGATCTTCCGGTCTCGATGAATCCGATACTTCCGGACTCGGAGCCTAACTATTGGCTCTCGGCGATGATAATAGATCCCGAGTATATGTGCCGTCAGGTCAGAGATGACGAAAACGCCATGTACATACCCGAGACGGGAAAATCCTGCCCGACGGAAATACTTCAGGCTATCCGCTCGGTCAATGCGGAGGGCAGACCGATATGGAAGCCCATGCATATGCAGCCTATCTACCGTATGAGTGAATTTGTGACGGTCAGCGACTCTGCCCGCGCGACGACAGATGCATATATATCAGGCGGTGTAACGGATGTCGGCTCGGATATTTTCGATCGCGGGCTCTGCCTGCCGAGCGATAATAAAATGACCGAGGAGCAGCAGGCTGTTATAATCGACATAATCCACAGATGCTTCGGCTGATGCAGCAGAATTCGGGAGGATCGGATGTACGCAGATGTTTTTAAAAGGGTGATAGATTTCTGTCTGTCATTGCTCGCGCTTATAGTGCTTTCGCCGTTCTTTCTGATCCTTGTACTTGCGGGCACGATAGCCATGCGAGGAAACCCGTTCTTTGTTCAGCCGCGGCCGGGTCGAAAGGGTACGGACGGCAAGGAGATAATATTTTATCTTATTAAGTTCAGAACAATGGATAACAAAACGGATGCGCAGGGAAGAATGCTGCCCGACGAAAAGCGGCTCAATGCCTACGGGCGATTTCTCAGAACGACCTCGGCTGACGAGCTGCCGTCGCTTGTGAATATACTTATCGGCGATATGGCGATAGTCGGACCGCGTCCGCAGCTCGTGCGCGATATGGTCTTTATGACCGAGGAACAGCGCCGCCGCCATACCGTTCGTCCGGGACTTACAGGTCTTGCTCAGATCAACGGCAGAAACAACATCAGCTGGGAAGAGAAGTTCGAGTACGACCTTATGTACATAGACCGAGGGATCACCCTTCGGGGCGACGCATGCATAATTCTTAAGACGGTCGGCAAGGTTCTCAGACGTAGGGATATCGTTCGAGACGGCACTGCCTCGGATATGGATTACGGCGATTGGCTCGTCAGCGAGGGCAAGCTTGATCGCACGGAATATGCAGAGGGACAGCAAAAGGCAAAGGACCTGCTCGGTATAAGGTGAGCGTTGTGTCCTCTGAGAACTCGTTGCCGTGAATTGTTTTTCGCATGGCAAGAGCATTATCAATATCTTTATCTCATCATCTAAGGAGGCGGATATATGCAGGACGGACTTGTCTCGGTAATTATGCCGTCTTATAATACCGGAAAATATATAGCCGCTTCGATACACTCGGTCATTGCGCAGACCTACGACCGGTGGGAGCTGATAATCGTCGACGATGCATCTACCGATGACACCGATTCCGTTGTTGCACCGTTTCTTACCGACGGGAGGATCAGATATATCAAGAATCCCGTTAATATGGGCGCGGCGCTGTCGCGAAATACTGCGCTGAGAGCGGCAACGGGAAAATGGATAGCTTTTCTTGACAGCGACGATATCTGGGCGCCGGAAAAGCTGAGCCGACAGACGGCGTTTATGCTCGAAAACGATTATGACTTTACATACACCGACTATATGATCTGCATGAACGGTGAGTGGATCCCGTATGTTTATGTCGGACCCGATGTCGTTGACCGCAGGAAAATGTATGATTATTGCTATTTTTCGACCATAACCGTGATGTATGACCGAGAAAGAATCGGACTTGTTCAGATAAGCGATCTACGGAAAAATAACGACTATGCAATGTGGCTGCATATTATAGAAAAGAGCAGCTGCCACCGGCTTCCCGAGTGTCTTTCTTATTATATCAAGCATGACGGCTCGGTCTCGAGCGGAAGTAAGCTCAAGCTGATAAAATGGCATTATCTGCTGTTTCGTATCGAACTGAAAAAGAATCCGTTCGTCGCAGCCTGCCTTACTGTGAGAAATCTGTTTTTCGGTTTTTTAAAGAAGATCAGATACAGAGAAAAGACCTCCGAGCTTCCTGCTATATCCTTGTCTTAGCACCGATATCGGTGTAATATATTTGTCATTAATAAGGAGTTATATATGTCGCTGTACGATGATATAGTAAACAGAAAAGAAAAGCTCGCGCTTATCGGACTCGGCTATGTCGGAATGCCGATAGCACTTGCGTTTGCAGCCAAAGGTCTTGATGTTATCGGCTTTGACCTCAATGCTGCAAAGATTGAGCTTTACCGTTCGGGCGTCGACCCGACAAAGGAGGTCGGTGACGAGGCTATCGGAAAAACGACCGTCCGATTTACCTCCGACGAGAGCGCACTGAAGGATGCGAAATTTCATATAGTCGCCGTCCCTACGCCGGTCAATTCAGACCATACCCCGGATCTCTCCCCGGTCGTCGGCGCAAGCGAGATAGTGGGTAGAAATCTGACAAAGGGCTCTATTGTAGTATATGAATCGACCGTGTATCCCGGCGTTACCGAGGATGTATGCGTTCCGATACTCGAGCGCGAGTCGGGCATGAAGTGCGGCGTTGATTTTAAGGTCGGATATTCACCCGAGCGTATAAATCCAGGCGACAAGGTTCATCGCCTCGAGAATATACGCAAGATCGTTTCGGGTATGGATAAGGAATCGCTCGATATCATCAAAAAGGTATATGATATTGTGATAGAGGTCGGAACATACCCGGTATCGACCATCAAGACCGCCGAGGCGGTCAAGGTCGTTGAGAACAGCCAGAGAGATATAAATATTGCGTTTATGAATGAGCTTGCCATGGTATTCGACCGTATGGGCATCGACACAAACGAGGTCGTTGACGGAATGAATACGAAGTGGAATGCGCTCGGCTTCCGCCCCGGACTTGTCGGCGGTCATTGCATCGGCGTTGATCCTTATTATTTCACATACGAAGCGGAAAAGCTCGGGTATCACAGTCAGATAATACTCAACGGACGTATTGTCAACGACAGCATGGGAGCTTTTGTCGCGGATGCCGCTGTCAAAAAGATGATTGAGGCAGGACAGGCTCCGAAAAAATCGAAGGTAGTCATTCTCGGTCTTACATTTAAGGAGAATTGCCCCGATACCCGAAACAGTAAGGTGAATGATATTATCCGCAGGCTCGGCGAATACGGAATAGAGCCGATAGTCGTTGACCCGTGGGCGAGCGAGCGGGATGCCGTGCGCGAATACGGCGTGCATCTCACGGAGCTTTCTGAGGTCAGCGGTGCAGACTGCGTAATAGTTGCTGTTGCTCATAATGAATTCCGGGCGCTCGGACTTAACGATATCAAGAGGCTGTATGCCGATATCCCCGACGACGAAAAGGTACTGCTCGATGTCAAGGGGCTGTACGGAATGGACGAGCTGAGAAGCTCGGGGCTTAGCTTCTGGCGCCTATAATCAATAAATTCAGACGGTTATTTCGCCGATTCTGCGAGAGTGTCGCATGTAATTTTCTTACGGCATTTTGCGGATCGGCGGAAAACTGTTATTTAACGTAAGGAGACGGCGATGTCAAGGGTTCAGGTCTTGGTAGCTACAATGCATCAAAAGGATTTTTCAAAGCTGCAGGAGATGAATATTCAGACCGATGCCGTTTTTGCAAATCAATCCGATACCGACCGCACCGATATCCGGAATGACGGCGGGTTTACCGCGCTCATGATAACCACCTCGACACGCGGTGTCGGCGTAAACCGCAATATTGCTCTTGAGCATGCGAGCGGTGAGATACTGCTGATAGCGGATGACGATATGAGATACATCGACGGCTATGAAAATGCGGTGATCGAGGCTTTTCGGCAGCTGCCGCAGGCGGATGCTCTCATATTCAATATTGATACCGTCGGCGACAGCATGGGCAGAAGAATGAACGGCGATATCCGCCGGCTGCATTTCTTTAATGCTTTCAACTACGGGGCGGCAAGAATAGCGGTTCGCAGAGAGCGCCTTACCGCAGCTCCTATCAGGTTCAGCCTTGATTTCGGCGGCGGAGCAAAGTATTCTGCCGGAGAGGATTCTCTCTTTATACGTGATATGCTCAGATGCGGCATGAAGATATTTACTTTTCCGAAAACCATCGCGACCGTAGATCAGAGCGATTCGTCATGGTTTAAGGGATACAACGAAAAATATTTTTATGATAAGGGCGCTTTCTTCTGCGCGATGAGCCGCAGGCTCGCACAGCCGCTTTGCCTGCAGGATCTGCTGCGTCATCGTAATATGTACGCTTCCTCCGGATTTGGTATAAAGGGGATATACTCTCATATGCGGAACGGAATAAAGGGCTACCGATCCGGGATGTCGTATTCCGACTTTACCGCAGGCAGATAAAGCATTTTTGTTAAATACACGGTCGTTCTACCGCATCCGAAAAACGGGAGATGTAAATGCGATACGATATTCTTTTTCTCGGCAGGCTTTTTCCGAGACAGCTCGAATCGGAAATAAAAACCAAGATGAAAACCGGCATGCAGGATGCCGCAAACGCGCTTCAATGGAATATTATAGACGGTCTTGATGCAAACGACCCCGGAACGGTCACTATCCTTGATTATCTTCCTGTCGATAGCTACCCGAGTGGGTATACCGACAGACGAATAGAGGAATATCGTTTTTGCCATACGTCGCAATATGAATCAGATGATAAGGTGGTCGGTTGTACGAATCTGACCGTTGTCAAACAGTTTGCCGATTACCGACCGTTTGCAAGAGAGCTGAAAAACTGGGTAAGAAAAAAAGATGACAGAAGGAAAATAATCATACTTTATACAGCGCTGCCGATGTTCCTCAGCCTTGCTAAATATGCAAAAAGCCTTGATCGCGATATTCTCACCTGCTGTGTCATTGCCGATCTGCCGGAATTTTCTTCCGCGATCGAGCTTCACGGTATAAGGCGGCTCTATAATATCTATCAGACACGTAAGACCGCAGCCCTTTACGGATATATCGATCGCTTTGTTCTGCTCACCGACAGTATGGCTCAAAGGCTGAATATAAGGGCGCCGTATATGGTAATGGAAGGCATTGCGCCTGATGATAGCGAGCCTGCCGCAAGCGGAATCGCCGAAAAATATTCAGGCGAAAAATATGTTCTATATACCGGAACGCTGAATTATTCCTTCGGCATCGGCACACTTCTTGAGGCGTTTTCTTATATTCCGGATGAAAGCTTAAAGCTGATAATATGCGGGTTCGGCGAAGCGGAGGCTGCAATATCCGAAATGAACGACAGCCGGGTGATCTTCCTCGGGCGTGTCGACCGAAAAGAGGCGCTTGCACTCCAGCGAGGTGCTTCCGTGCTGGTCAATCCGAGACAGAATAACGAGGAGTTTACAAGGTATAGCTTCCCTTCAAAGACAATGGAGTATCTTGCCTCGGGTGTCCCGGTAGTTGCGTACAGGCTGGACGGCATTCCGAGTGAATATGACAGATATATAAATTATGTGCCGGACGATTCTCCACAGGCACTTGCGGGAGTTATCACAGACGTATTAAATAGGTCTGCCGAGGAGCGCACGCTTGAAGGTGCGTGCGCAAAACGCTTTGTGCTCGGCGAGAAGAATCGGGTCAGGCAGGCAAAGCGCATACTTGATTTTTTGTCCGAATAGGTATTTGGTTTGTAACTTTGGTGGCATAATGATTGTTAGAGACGGGAAAAAAGCGATCAGTGCATTCGCACTGCTTGTTTTTTGGATATGGTCGCAGGACTTTTTGCTTCAATATTTGCGTGTTGTTTTTTCGAAAATACCGTATATAGGAGTATACAGAGATATAGTCTTTGATGCGCTGTTTATACTTCTGATAGTGTTGTCTATCCCGAAATTCAAAGTTCGTGCATGGGATATGTTCGTTATTTTGGCAATAGTTGTCGTTTTTATGGCAAACTGGATCTTCTACCGCGATGCGCAATACTATATAAACAGGTATATGGTAGATTTCCTGTTGAAGATTCTGCCGCTTTATATCGTAGGCATCAGTCTGGGTGATTCGCCGGAACGCGACAGAATAATAAAAATAATGGTAGTCTTGTCGCTGCTGACGATAGTGTCGGATATGGCATATAAGCTAATCCTCGGTGCTCCGATGAGTCAGATGGCGTCGCAGTATCAGGGGGACATGGATCGTGCCTACAAGCTGCTCCCTCATTGCTGCTTGATTGCTTATTCCGCCATAAAGCGTTCACGACCGATGCATGCCGTTGTTGCTGCTGCAGGATGCTTTTATATCCTTATGCTCGGAACGCGCGGTGCCGCTCTGATATGCATCATATTTATTGCGCTTCTCATGGCAGCCGGAAAGACATCTAAGTGGGCGATCACGAGAATCCTGCTTATATTCGGAGGAATAGGCGCATTTATTTCAAGCCCTCTTTATTTAAAGTCGATTACATGGATGTACAACAAGGCGACCAACCTCGGACTCAGCGTTCGTATCTTTGATAAGCTGCTCAGCGGAACCGCCGCAAATATTAACTCAAGGGATGTAATACAAGCAAAACTCCTTGATGCAATTGGCGTGCACCTGTTTGACGGATACGGACTTTGCGGCGACCGCGTTATCGCCGGTTCATATGCTCACAATATTGTTCTTGAGCTTTGGGTAGAATTCGGCTTGCTGATAGGAACGATGATTTTTTTACTTATTGCGATGACCTTGCTGCGAGGATATCTGAGCGCTAAAACGATAGAGTGCAAAGGACTTATTATTTCGCTTATCTTTGCGTGCTTTTTTAAGCTCTTTCTTTCCGGTTCGTATCTTGATGAAAAGTTTCTGTTTTTGCTGCTTGGATTGTGCGTTGCAGAGATACGCCGTGCGCACCCGCCGGGATATTTATATTGGTACAAAATTAATGATTAAATGATCAAAGAGGTGGATTTTCCGTGAAAGTGGCTCAGATAAATATGTTTCCGTACGGCAGCACCGGAAATATTATGCTGAATATTGCGAGAGCTGCCCGGCAGCACGGTCATACGGCACGCACGTATTCGACGGTACCGTTTGACAGATATGAAAAATCGCCCGAGAAAAAGCTCGAGGATCACTATTCTTGGGGCAGTCCGTTTGAGAATATGGTTCACTATTACCTCGGCAGCACCTTCGGCGGGAACGGACTTCATTCAAAGCACGGAACAAAGAAGCTGCTCGAGGATATCGAGCGTTTTTCTCCCGACATAATACATCTGCATAATCTGCATAAGTTCTGCATCAATCTGCCGATGCTCTTTGATTATCTGAAGCGCAGCGGTGCAGATGTGATATGGACACTCCATGATTGCTGGGCGTTTACCGGACACTGCCCGTATTTTGAGATGGTCGGCTGCGATAAATGGAAAACCTCATGCCATGACTGCCCGCAGCTCGATGTTTATCCGCGAAGCAGGGTCGATAATTCAGCACGGATGTTTAAGCTGAAAAAGAAGTGGTTTTCGGATGTCCCGAATATGACGATAGTTACACCGTCCGAGTGGCTCGCAGGGCTTGTAAAGGAGTCGTTTTTGGGTCGGTACCCGATAAGGGTCATAAATAACGGGATCGACCTGTCGGTATTTCGACCTGTCGAGTCCGACTTTCGTCGGCACCATTCTATCCCGCAGGAAAAAGCAGTACTGCTCGGCGTTGCGTTCGGATGGGGAGACAGAAAGGGACTCGATGTATTTGTTGATCTCGCACACCGACTTGACCGTGATAGGTATCAGCTCGTTTTGGTCGGTACAGACGAATCGGTCGACGCTCTGCTGCCGGATAATATTATCTCGGTACATAAGACACAGTCGCAGCGCGAGCTTGCGGAGATATTTACGGCAGCCGATCTGTTTGTCAATCCGACACGTGAGGACAATTATCCGACGGTCAATATGGAATCCATCGCTTGCGGGACACCGGTGCTAACTTTCAGGACCGGAGGCAGTCCGGAGATGGTCGGAGAGGGAGTGGGTGCTGTTGTCCCCTGTAATGATAATGACGCTCTTTACTCCGAGATCATCCGCATCTGCCGTGACAAGCCGTATTCCCGTGAGGCATGTATCGAGTACGCAAAGCGCTTTGATATGAATGAAAAATTTGCGGAGTATGTGAAGCTTTATGAAGATAGTACACATAGCACCAAACGCACCGTATAACGATAACTGGGGATATCAGGACAACCTCCTGCCGAGGTATCAGAAGAAGCTCGGTCATGATGTCACGGTCATTATAACAAATAAAATGCATACACCTGACGGGATTGCCGAGACAGTGTGCGGTGAGTATACACTCGACGACGGAGTGCATATCATAAGGCTCAAAACCGTTGATTATCATAACCCGGTGCTAACGAATATTATGTCAAAGCTGCCGGTGTACGGTTATCTCGAAAGTATCAAACCGGATTTTATCTTTTATCACGGGTTGAAGGGTGCGACTGTTTTTGATGCGGTGCGGTATAAGAAGCGTATCGCTCCGGAATGTGTTATAGTTCAGGATAATCACGAGGACTATAATAACTGTAATCTGCCGAGCGGATTTAAGGGCAGATTATTAAGAGGTTTTCAGCGCGCCTTTAATCGCCGCTCGATACGCTATGTGAGCCGTGTGTACGGAGTAACGCCTTGGCGGCGTGAATATGCGATAGATTATTACGGCATTCCGAGAGAAAAGACGGACGTTCTTATAATGGGGGCGGATGATGAAAAGCTCGGTCTTGCCGAGCGCAGCACCGAGCGTGAAGCGGTCCGTCGGGAATGCGGTATACCGGATTCCGATTTTCTTGTAGTGACCGGAGGCAGAATAGACTCCGAGAAGCACATTGATACACTTATGCAGGCGTGCGGTGATATGCCGGGTATAAAGCTGCTTGTGTTCGGCAGGGTCGAGGGTGGAATAAAGGATAGATTCGATTCACTGCTTTCTGAATATTCCAATATTATTTATGTTGGCTGGCTCGCTGCAGACGAGGTTTACAGATATTTTTTTGCAGCCGATCTTGTCGTTTTTCCCGGCGGACATTCGGTCATGTGGGAGCAGGCATGCGCTTGCAAGGTCCCGTGCCTTTTCAGACGCTGGGAGGGTATGGAGCATGTTAATAACGGCGGAAATGCCGATTTTATCGACGATGTTACGACAGTCGGTTTAAAGAAAAAGATTTCCGAATACAACGGCACAGAAAAATATAATCAAATGAAATCTGTTGCCGAATCGGATGCTACCGATATTTTTCTTTACAGCAGAATTGCAGAAAAATCACTTGAGTGCCGTAAAATGAAATGAAGATTATTGAGGTGAGCTGAATTAATGAATTCCAAAGAAATAAAAAACGGTGCCATGCTGTCATATTTACTTATCATTGTTAATACTTGCTATGGCTTGTTTTTTACGCCATTTCTTATTTCATCTCTCGGAGACGGCGAGTACGGAGTATACAAAATAATCGGGTCATTCATCGGTTCACTTACGATTTTAGATCTCGGTATCGGAAGCACCGTGCTAAGATTTGCGGCGAAATTTTATGCCAGCGACGAAAAGATAGAGCTCGGAAATTTTGCAGCTATGGCAATGATTGAAGCAACGGCTATTTCTGCAATTATGGTTTTAGTTTCGATTGCTGCATATTTTAGAATTGATAATATATACGATAGGTCGCTCACCCCGGCAGAACTCGGTAAGGCGAAGCAGCTGTTTTTGTTATTTGCAGTTATACTTGTACTGAGTACTTTTGAAAAGGTCAATTTCGGTCTTGTTGCGGGCTGTGAGCATTATGCTTTTGCCAACGGATTAAAACTGAGCAGATTAATTGCTAAGCTTTTGCTGTCGGTGCTTATTTTACATCGTGTTGCAGATTCTGCCGTATTACTTTGGATTGAAATTGTACTGCTTGTTATTGCGATGATTGTACAGTTAATATACTTTCGTAAAAAGATCGGCATTAGGATTCACTTGTATCGTTGGAATAAAAGCTTGTTTTTCGGCTCGTTTTTATATACACTGCTGATGTTTATTCAATCAGTTGCCGTACAATTCAACAGTAATCTTGACAATATTGTTATAGGGGCATACATCGGTGCCTCTGCCGTTGCGGTGTATTCGATAGGTCTGCAATTATATAATATGTACGAGCAGTTTGCAGTTGCATTCTCCGATCTTATGCTGCCTACTGTCAGTAAGCAGGTTGCGTCTAATGAATCTCTAAGCCGGCTTGAGGATACGGTAATTAAAATCGGAAGATTGGAATTTGCCGCTCTGGGCGGTGCTTTATGCGGATATATTGTTATCGGTAAAGAATTTATTCGACTTTGGCTCGGAGACGGTTATTCCTTTGCCTGGATAGTTGGTCTGCTGTTGATGGTGCCTACGACAATACCGCTCGTACAAAATGTTTGTCTTTCTATTTTAAGAGCTCAGAATAAAATGCTGTTCAGAACTGTAGCGGTTTGTGTAATGGCGGTATTTAATCTTTTGTTTACGCTGATAGGGGTACCTAAGTACGGCCCAATAGCTGCCTGTATCGGTACTGCAATCGGCTTGATTGCGGCGAACATTATTGCTATGAATATCTACTATGCGAAGGTGATTAAATTAAACATTGTCCGGATTTTCGCCAATATTTTCAGCAGAATATGGCTTTGCTGCCTGATATCCGCAGGCGTTTTATTTGCTGTTAATCGTGTCGCTACCGGCGGATGGTTGATTTGGATAGCTAAGGCGGCAGTTTTTGTTTTAGTTTATGCCGCTCTTCTTTTTGCTATCGGATTTAAGGATTATGAGAAGACATATCTGCTAAATATGTTCAGGAAAAAATAATTTTTTAGGAGTACCTAAATGAAGAAAAACAAGATTTGCCTGATTACTTTTCACACGCCGATAAATTACGGTGCTGTTTTACAGGCATATTCACTGCAAAAATACCTTGAAATTTATTCGGATGATGTGAAGATTATTGATTACAATACAGAGCATTTGCGCTCACTTTATCCGCTTTGTGTCAAGCCTTGTTCTCTGAAGGAATCGATTTTGTTTTTGGTGAACCTTCTGTACCTAAGAAAAAAAAGAAGTAAATTTTCGAAGTTTTCTTATTTCGTTTCAAATAAACTTAGCTTAACTAAACGCTATGAATCGTTTGCTGACTTATATAATGCTCCCCCTGAAGCCGATTATTATTTTACAGGAAGCGATCAGGTCTTCAATCCCGGAAGAATCAAGGAGGAGCGAAGAGCTTTTTATCTTAATTTCGGTTCGCATGAAACGAAAAGGATTGCTTATGCCGCCAGCTTTGGTGTCGGATCTGTTCCGAATGAAAAAAGAAATGAGATATCGTCATATATATCTGAGTTTTATCGCGTGTCCGTGCGGGAAAACGATAGCGTTAAAATATTTGATGAGTTGGGATTGGATAAACCGTATGTGGTTTTGGATCCGGTTTTCTTGAATGATATTGATTTTTGGAGAGAAAACTCCGAAGCATATCCAATATTCAAGGAACGCTATTTGCTCTATTACAGATTAATGAATTCCGCAGCGGGAGATTATGCCGCCAGAACGGCGGCGAAGAAAAAAGGCTTAAAGCTTATTGTCGTTACCGATGGATTTCTTAAGTGGAGGGCAGATTCTGTACTGCGTGACGTCGGTCCGTCCGAACTGATATATCTGATTGATAATGCAGAGTATATTGTTACAGACTCTTTTCACGGTGTTGCGTTTTCGATTATTTTTCAAAAGCAATTTTTGCTCTCGGACTTCAGCCCGACAATTTCGAGACGTGCAATGAATTTGATGGAAATGCTCAATATCGAGCAATGTGCATGCCTAAACGGTAATACCGGCGATGCCGAAATTGATTATTCAAACGTAAATGTTTTACTCAATAAGTATATCTCCAAATCAAAATTATTTATTGAGGACACATTCAAATGATAGTTTTTATGGAGAAAAAATGAAGATCGAAGAAATACATGACTGTTGCACCGGATGCGGTGCTTGTATGTCAGAGTGCCCTAAAAAGTGCATTGAGTTCACGTTTGATGACGAGGGTTTTTATTTTCCGAGTATTGACAAGAATAAATGTATCGAATGCGGACGTTGTGAACGGGTATGCCATATTTTAAATCCATTAGTGCACGAGGACAATATTGAAGCAAACAGCTATTACGGATATTCACTTGACCGCAACATCAGAGCGGCAAGCTCCTCGGGCGGCGTGTTTTCTTGCATTTCACGCAACATTTTGGCTGAAAACGGAGTCGTATACGGAGCAGCCTTTGATTTTGATACTCTAACTTTGAAGCATACCTCTACAGACCGTGCCGCTCTAAGTGCTCTTGCCAAGAGCAAATATATCGAAAGCTATATGGGGAACACTATTGCCGATATTAAAAATGATTTGAAAAACGGAAGAACGGTTTTCTTTTGCGGAACTCCGTGCCAGGTTGCGGGAGTGAGGAATGCGGTCGGCGAAAACGAAAGGCTTATTCTTTGTGATTTTGTTTGCCACGGAGTTCCGTCGGCTCGAATTTTCAAGGAGTATCTCAAAGGTAAGCTGCATAAAAACGAAAAGCTGTCAGAGCTTGATTTTCGCCCGAAGGATAACGGTTGGACCGATATATATATTCGCTTAAAAACCTCTCGTACGGAATATTTCATTCCCCACAATCTTGATTTATTTTATAAAGGATTTATTACTGAAAATGCTTTTTTGAGAAGATCATGCTATGAGTGCAGATATCGTCAAAACCATTTGTCCGATATAACGATAGCTGATTTTTGGGGATACCGTGATTATAATCCTGCCATTAGCGACAATAAGGGCCTTTCGCTCATAGTTACTAACAACGCAAAGGGCAAACGTATTGTTGAATCGCTTGAAAATTTTGAACTTCATAGGATTGACAATCGCTTTTCCAAATATGCATTTGCCGCAAAAGATTATTCGAAATACTTGGAGCTTCGCAGTCGGTTTTATTCGTCCTATCATAAAGTCGGCTTTAAAAAAGCGGCAATGCAAACCTATATGAAAGGCTATCATTTATATATTCGTCGAGTATGGCGTAAGATAAAAGAAATGTATAAGGATATTAAAAAAAAAGATAGCTGCTATATTCAACGCTTAAAAAAAGCGGCAAGGATAAATCTTTTTTGCTTACTCCCTTCAACCACTGTACTTATGTTTCATCACATTGATGACGGCTGTATTAACATAAAAAGCGGATGTAAACTGTCGAAAGAGAGTTTTTTGAGTATTCTTGATTCCGGCATTGATTTTATTTCTATGGAGGAATATGCAAAATTTGATTTTTCTGCAAAAAATTCTTGTGTCATTACCTTTGATGATGCATTGAGCGATGTTTTCAGAGTGGCATACCCGGAATTGAAAAAAAGAAGAATTCCGTTTACTGTTTTTGTGATAACGGATTTTCTGAATAATGATGGATATATTTCGGATTCCGAGTTACTCGAAATGGCTGCCGATCCTTTGGTTACTATCGGTTCACATGGTGTAACCCATGAAGTGTTAAGCGGAATGTCGGAGGAGAAGCAGCTTCTTGAACTATTGCAATCAAAAGAGATTTTGCAGAATCTGATAGGAAAGGAAGTGCACTATTTTGCATATTCTCATGGATTGTTTGACAAAACTTCCCTGAATATTCTTAAAGAAAAATCTTGCTATAGACTTGCGTTTGTTGCCGGTGGAGGTGTTACCAACAGATTTTCTTCAGCTGATCATTATATCTTACCTCGAGTTGATTGTGAGGATGGATTGGACACATTTAAAATTATAAATGTATTCGGAAAAAGCAAGTTGATTTATAGGCGCTGAAAATAGCGGAATATAAAATGCGTATTTCTTCTTAGCATTTCGGTTGTATAAGCTGTATAGCGAAAATTATTGATAATTTGCTTATTGCAATAATAAGTAAAATAGGGTAAAATAGTTATTGATTATATTCGGAGGTATAAAATGTCACTGTTTAAAGATAAAACACTGCTGATAACCGGAGGAACGGGTTCTTTCGGCAATGTTGTTCTGAATCGCTTTCTCAAAACAGATATCGGAGAGATAAGAATTTTTTCCCGCGACGAGAAAAAGCAGGACGACATGCGTCACGATTTTCAGATGAGAATGCCCGAGGTCGCTGATAAGATAAAGTTTTATATCGGCGATGTGCGCGATATCGGCTCTGTCCGCTCTGTCATGCACGGCGTTGATTACATATTCCATGCCGCAGCTCTGAAGCAGGTACCGTCCTGCGAGTTTTTCCCGATGGAGGCGGTTCGCACGAACGTAATAGGAACCGATAATGTTTTGACGGCAGCTATCGATGAGGGCGTTGAGTGCGTTATATGCCTGTCGACCGATAAGGCGGCTTATCCTATCAACTCGATGGGTATGACAAAGGCTATTGAGGAGAAGGTGGCAATTGCAAAGTCTCGCATGTCCGGCAAGACTAAGATCTGCTGCACGCGCTACGGAAATGTTATGTGCAGCCGCGGCTCCGTAATTCCGCTTTGGATCGACCAGATAAAATCAGGGAATCCCATCACGGTTACAGAGCCGAGCATGACAAGATTCATCATGAGCCTTGAGGAGGCGGTAGATCTCGTTCTTTTTGCTTTTGAGCACGGCGAAAACGGCGATCTCCTCATTAAAAAGGCTCCTGCCTGTACCATTCAGACTCAGGCTGAGGCTGTCTGTGAGCTATTCGGCGGCAACAAGGACGATATCAAGGTTATAGGCATTCGACACGGCGAGAAAATGTATGAGACGCTGCTCACGAATGAGGAGTGCGCAAAGGCTGTTGATATGGGTGATTTTTATCGAGTGCCTGCGGATAATCGCGGTCTCAACTATGATAAATACTTCAAGGAGGGTGACGAGGGGCGAAATACCCTTACCGAATTCAACAGTAATAATACCCGTCGTCTCGATCTCCGCGAGACGATAGACACCATTGCTTCGCTCGACTATATCAAGGAGCGGCTTGCCGAGGACTAATGCGTCTCATAATAGCGGCTGCAAATTTTGAATTGGCGCGGCACGCTGTACAGTATCGTGATATATGATAAATCAGGAAGGAAAAATCTAATGACCCTTGATAATCAAGCAAAATGGAAAGATAACGGCAAGCTGAAGCTGCTTATAATAGTAGGAACAAGACCCGAGATAATTCGCCTTGCCGCAGTAATTAAAAAATGCCGTCGGTATTTTGATACCATTCTTGCGCATACCGGACAGAACTACGATTACAATCTTAACGGCGTTTTCTTTCATGACCTCGAGCTCGACGATCCGGAGGTTTATCTGAATGCCGTCGGAGCCGATCTCGGCGAAACAATGGGCAACATCATAGCCAAATCCTATCAGCTCATGGTCGATATCAAGCCGGATGCCGTGCTTGTGCTCGGCGATACCAACTCCTGCCTCTCGGTTATCGGCGCAAAGCGCCTGCATATTCCGATATTTCATATGGAGGCGGGCAACCGCTGCAAGGATGAGTGCCTTCCCGAGGAGACTAATCGACGCATAGTCGATATCATTTCGGATGTTAATATGGCATACTCCGAGCACGCACGCCGCTATCTTGCCGACTGCGGTCTGCCTAAGGAGCGTACGTATGTTACCGGCTCGCCGATGGCTGAGGTGCTGCACGCAAATCTTGAAAAGATCGAAGCATCCGACATTCACAAGCATCTCGGACTTGAAAAGGGAAAATATATACTTCTTTCCGCACACAGAGAGGAGAATATCGACACCGACGCGAATTTCAGGTCTTTGTTCGGTGCTGTTAATAAGATGGCTGAAAAGTACGATATGCCGATACTTTATTCCTGTCATCCGCGCAGCAAAAAGCGTCTCGAAGCCTCGGGCTTTAAGCTCGATGAGCGTGTTATCAGACATGAGCCGCTCGGCTTTCATGATTATAACTGCCTGCAGATGAATGCTTTTGCGGTAGTTTCGGATTCCGGAACGCTTCCTGAGGAGAGCAGCTTCTTTACAAGCGTCGGGCATTCCTTCCCGGCAGTCTGCATACGCACATCCACCGAGCGCCCCGAGGCGCTCGATAAAGCCTGCTTTATCCTTTCGGGGATCGACGAGACCGGGCTGCTTCAGGCAGTCGATGTTGCCGTCGAGATGAATAAAAACGGCGACCTCGGAACTCCCGTGCCGGATTATACCGATGAGAATGTAAGCGATAAGGTCGTAAAGATAATTCAGAGCTATACCGGCGTTGTTAATAAGATGGTATGGAGAAAGAACGGCTGATACAGCCACGAACAGATGAAAGGCTTCGGATTATGAATATCTTGGTTACCGGTGCAAAGGGAATGGTCGGAACGGCGCTTTGCAACAATCTCAGAAATATTCGCGACGGAAAAAACAGAACAAGACCCGGCATCTATGTGGAGGAGATATTTGAATATGATCTTGATTCCACCGAGGCGGAGCTTGATGAATATTGCCGTCGGGCTGATTTTGTATTTAATCTTGCCGGTGTAAACCGTCCTGAGAATCCCGATGAATTTATGCAGGGCAATTTCGGATTTGCCTCCGTGCTGCTCGATGCACTCAAAAAGCATGGAAATATCGCGACCGTAATGCTCTCGTCGTCGATCCAGGCGACGCTTTCGGGACGCTTCGGAGACAGCGAGTACGGCAGGAGCAAAAAGGCGGGGGAGGAGCTGTTTTTTTCTTACGGCGAGGAGACCGGCGCAAAGCTTGCGGTCTATCGTTTCCCTAATCTTATGGGTCACAGCCGACCGAAATACAACAGCGCCGTGTCGACCTTCTGCTGGGCTGTCGCAAACGATCAGCCGTATACGGTAAACGACCCGTCCACCGAGCTTGAGCTGCTGTATATCGACGATCTTGTGGAGGGAATGTTCGATCTGCTCGAGGGCAGAGAAACGCATTGCGAGTTTGACGGGGTCGAGACCGTCCCGACCGAGGGCGGCAGATATTGCTGCGTGCCGGTGACTCATCGTGTTACGCTCGGCGAGATAGTCGGATTGCTCGAACAGTTCAAGGCTCAGCCGCAGACGCTTATGATGCCGAAGATGCCGGAGGGCTCTTTCGCAAAGAAGCTGTTCAGCCTGTATCTCACATATCTTCCTGCGGAAAAATTCAAATACGGACTTAAGATGAATTGCGACGAGCGCGGCAGCTTTACCGAGCTGCTGCATACCGAGGACTGCGGTCAGGTAAGTATAAATATAAGCAGACCCGGTATAACGAAGGGACAGCATTGGCATAATTCAAAGTGGGAGCTGTTTATTGTTGTCTCCGGACACGGGCTTATTCGCGAGCGTAATATTAATACCGGAGAGACCGTTGAATTCGAGGTCAGCGGAGATAAGATCGAGGCAGTGCGTATGATCCCGGGATGGACGCATAATATTATTAATCTCTCGGATACCGAGAATCTTGTTACCGTTATGACCTGCAATGAGATCTTCGATCCCGAAAGACCAGATACATTCTTTGAAACAGTTTAAACCGGGGCGGCATAAAAGTTTCGCCTTTTTGCCTGCCATCAAAACGATAAAAGGTGCAGTTAAAAAACGAGTTTTTTAACTGCACCTTTATTTATGTCGGTATTGCTGCCGAATCTTATTCTTCTACCGGCAAATGACCATAGTCAAAGCCGCAATGCGAGAGAAATTCGCGCGCCATGAGGGTGGCTCCTATCTGATTCGGATGAACGCGGTCCCATGCGATTATCGCGCTGTGCTTATGCTCAAAGAAACGGTCATAGGCTGCCTGAAAATCGACAAGCTCGCAGCCGTATTCGGAGGAAAGTCGGCGTACGATGTCCGAATATTCGTCCATGCGTGCGCGCATACGGTCGGCGCGGCACGGCTCCATAAAATACGGAGTTGCAAGGAAAAGCCGAAGTACCTTATCGCGTGTGCGTTCGATCATCTCGCGCAGATTATGCTCGTATTCGTCGGGAGTGCATGCCTCGCTCGGAATTCCCGGAACATCAAACTGTCTCCATACATCATTTATTCCGATGCAGATGCTGACATAGTCCGGCTCGAGTGAGAGCACATCGCGGTCATAGCGCTCGAGCAGGTCGCGGCTCGTGTTACCGCTGATGCCCGAATTCGTAATTCTGAAATTAAGCTCGGGATACCATGTATAGAGCATGTTCTCAATAACGCGGACATAGCTGCGTCCGAGATTGTCGAACAGCCCCTCGCCGACCGGCTGAGCACTGCCCATATCGGTGACGGAATCACCCGCAAAAACTATTCTGTTGAGATTTTTGAATATCATCGCTTATTCCGGCTCGTGCGAGCCGCCTTTCGTTTATATGCGTTGTATTTGGTTAGCTGTCTTTGCCGTTTCGGGAACCGGTTGCCTTCCCGATACGGGCTTCTCCGGGCAGCATACAATATGTATCGCCGATGAGCGGCAAAGGCGTGTGTCGATATGACAGAACTCAATCTCCGTCGAGCGCGTCGAGCATTGCAACGCGGCGCGCGTGACGTCCGCCCTCATATTCGGTATCTATAAAGCAGTCGACGATATCCGCAGCAAGCCCTGCGCCGATAACGCGCGCGCCGAAGCAGATAACATTTGCGTTATTATGGCAGCGTGTCAGGCGTGCGGAGAAAGTATCGCTGACACATGCTGCGCGTATGCCCTTGTGCTTGTTTGCGGCGATGCTCATGCCGATGCCGGTACCGCAGACGAGTATTCCGAGGTCGGCGTTGCCCGCCTGAAGCTCGCGACAGAGCTTGTCTGCATATTCGGGGTAGTCGACCGATTTCTCGGCGCTGTCGCATCCGATGTCGGTGTATTCGATCCCACGGGCGGAGAGATGCTTCAGGAGCTCTGCTTTGAGCGGATAGCCTGCGTGATCGCATCCGATAACTATTCTTTTGTTTCCCATAGACTAATTTCCTTTCGGTATTTTTTATTATAATATGGTGCAATATCAGGCGGCTGCAGCTTTTTCGTCATTCGCGTGTGCCGTATTGCTTTAGAATATAATTAGCGCATGGTTATTGCTAATCCTCTATACCGAGACGCTCGCGCTCAGCCTGACAAGGGCGGAAGTAGTCGGGCGAAAGGGTAAGGTCGGTATATTCGTTTTCACACGGAGTGCCCGATGCGTTGCGCTCGCGCAGCAGCTTGTCTGCAAGAAGCGCAACACCGGAGGCGGACGGCAAAGGATTGCTGTTTTTTGTACAAACAATATCATCAGGGCAGAGTGCCGTAACTGCGGGGACTTCATCGCCGCAGATAATTACCTGCTCACCGCGACTGATAAGCTCCTCGGCGAGCTCGGTGCAGCTTATCATGCGATCGTCGCAGAGCCTCGTAATCTCGCCGCCGCACACACGGTACAGCGCGTTATAGACGTTGCCTCTGCGGCAGCCTATTACCGGACAGATGATCGTTCCGTCCTCGGAATTCGAGTGACAGTAGGCAAGCGAGGTGAGCGATGATGTTCCGACGCATGGCCTGCTCGAGCCGAACGCAAGCCCCTTGACAGTCGCAGCGCCTATGCGCACACCGGTAAAGGAACCGGGGCCGACCGAGCAGGCAAGCGCGCCGATATCGGCAAGAGTAAGTCCGAGCGAGGCGAGCAGCTCATCTGCCATCGGCAGCAGCTGCTCACTGTGCCTACGGCTTGCCTCCATCGAGCTTTCGCCTATTATTTTTCCGTTATCGCCGACGGCGACCGAGGCGGTTGCTGTCGAGCATTCAAATGCAAGTATCTTCATTATTTCGATCATACCCCATTGAGGCTCTCCTGATTTTTTCTTAATATCGAATCGTACTACTCCCGAGTAATGAGCGAGACGGTAATGTCTCTGCCGTCCCCGCTGTACGGTGCGAATTCCACCTTGTAATAAAACGGCGGGAGAGCATACGGTATCCGTTCGCTCCATTCGATAGCCATTACGCAGTCCGAGTAGTCGTAAAAGCCGATGGAATAGAGATCATCCTCGCCGCTTATTCGGTACATATCGAAGTGACAGAGATCGACCGGCTCACCGCGATATTCGTTGACTATCGTATAGCTCGGGCTCTGAACATGCGCCTTTGGCGCAAGTACCGAAGCCATGCCGCGGATAAAGACCGTTTTTCCGGATCCGAGCTCGCCGTACATCGCGACGAGCGGCGTGCGGTCTCCGAGTCTGTTGTATGCATCCTGCTCATTCGGCTCGGTGCTGCCGCCGATAAGCGATAGAATTCGTTTGCCGAGCTCCGCGCCGAGCGCCTGAGTATCCCGCTCGGTCTGCGAATGCATTTTTTTAATTATGATCTCCGGCATACTGTCTCTCCTTTCAATGCTTTCTGCGGATGTAACGGGGTAATGCCGATATATCGGTTGTCTGCCGATACGCATCAAATTTTATACCGATGCCGATTTTCAACAATTGATATAATTATATCACAGCTTTGTCTCCAATAAAAGACCTTTTTCCGAAATTTCCGTGCCAGTCGAGGTTCTTTTTTTACGAAGAATGGCTGTCGGCAGAAATACGGCAGCCGAGTAGATGAGGATATACAGCGTTATAGAAGCGCATATCCCTGCGGTCGTGCCGCCGAGCTGCTCCACGAAAGCGCTGATTGGCGCGGTGCGGCAGATCACCGAAAGCATGCATGCTGTCGCGGCGGGCAGGCAGATGTCGGTTGAAAAGCAGAGTCGAGGACGGATGATGTGCAGCAGCCGAATCAGACTGAGAGCACTGTTTACAAGCTCTGTTATATAGACGGTAAGTATGTAACCCGCCGTGCCGAAACGGGGAAGCAGCACAATAACGAGCACGATGCTCATTGCAGAGTCGAGTATATTCACCTTCATAGAATACAGCTGCTCGCCGAGACCCTTGAGTATACCGTCTACCGCGCTGTCAAGGTACATTACCGGTATAAGCGGCGCGAGCAGGAGTATGTATCTGCCGGAGTCTGCGTTGTTATACAGCAGCTCTCCGAGATGCCTGCCGAACACGAGAAATATCCCTGCCGTTCCGATGGAAAATGCAAGAGTAAGGCGAAGCACCGTGTGGGCTATGCGCTCTATTCTGCCGTCGTTTCCTCTCGCCGCCTCCTCCGATACCTCGGGAACGAGCAGCCCGGACACCGAGGCGAGCAGCACCTGCGGGTAGAGTATCACCGGGAAAGCCATTCCGTGCAGGATTCCGTACTGTTCGAGCGCACCCTCGCTTCCGCTGCCGAAACGGCGCAGTCCTGACGGTATCAGCATGTGCTCGAGCGTCAGCAGTCCGGAGCGCATATAGGAGCTTAGCGCCATTGGCAGCGAGATGGAGAGCATCCGCCGTGTAAGTCCCGGCAGCCGTATGCCCTGCGGCGGGAGATGTTGTGTTATATCCCGATAGAAGATGATGATCCCGACGGAGAAAGCGATAAGCTCGCTGAAAGTGATCCCGAGCGAAACAAGCGCACACGCCTCGGGCGCGCCGGAAGGCATAAGTGTCCGGAACAGCAGAACGGTAAATAGGATCCGTGCAAGCTGCTCGCCTATCTGGAGCACGGCGCTTTTTCCGACCCTGCGAACGGCGTGCAGATAGCCGTAGATCCCTGAAGAGAGCGAGAGCGGAAGCAGACTCGGAGCGAGTATTCTCAGCGACCGTACGGAGCCGGCATCGCCGATAAGGCAGACCCCGATCGGGTATGACAGAGCAAGCATCAGAAGTGTTGCACAGCCGCCGAAGCAGAGCGAATAGGCGAGGCAGCGCTTCATCACTCCGCGCACCTCATCTGCGCATTCGTGTCCGATGCCCTCCGCGCAGAGCTTAGATGCTGCAAGGTTTACGCCGGAGAGCGCAAAGGTGGAAAAGAAGCCGTATGCGGAGGTAATCAGCGAAAAAAGCCCTACGCCGCCCGCGCCGAGCACCCCTGTTATATAGACGTTAAAGCCGACACCTACCGTCCGCATCAGCAGCGAGCAGACGGTTAGCATTGCCGCGCCGCGCAGAAATACGAGCCCCTTTTTTCCTATCCTGCCGCAAACCTTGCATTTCAGTTCTTGAAACATATCAGACCTCCGATGCTTTTTGTGTGCCGACAATGCCTTTTGTGCGCTGTAGATGCTTTTTAATGGAAATGATATGCAGCGGCGCTTGTACGAAAAATTCAGAATTCGGGCGCATATGTACGCTGTGTAAAGAATTATGAATTTTTACGATTTTGGTATTGCAATTTCAAAGCCTTTGTAGTATAATCAATTTATATTAAGTCAAGCTGTAATTTATGATGATAAATCAGGGAGGGATTATTATGGCAATCAAAAACGAATATCTTGCATCGGTTTACAAGAAGACCTGCGAGAAGAACCCCGACCAGCCCGAATTTCTTCAGGCTGTTGAAGAGGTCCTGACTACCATCGAGCCAGTTATCGAGCGCCGCCCCGACTATGTTAAAGCGAACATCGCCGAGCGTATGGTCGAGCCCGAAAGACTCATCAAGTTCCGCGTGAGCTGGGTAGATGACAACGGAAACGTTCAGGTCAACAAGGGCTACCGTGTACAGTTCAATTCCGCTATCGGTCCGTATAAGGGCGGTCTGCGCTTCCATCCGTCCGTAAACGAGTCTATCATGAAGTTCCTCGGCTTCGAGCAGACCTTCAAGAACTCGCTCACCGGCCTCCCCATGGGCGGCGGCAAGGGCGGCTCAGACTTCGACCCCAAGGGCAAGAGTGACGGAGAGATCATGCGCTTCTGTCAGAGCTTCATGACCGAGCTTTCCAAGCACATCGGCGCTGACACCGACGTTCCCGCAGGTGATATCGGTGTAGGCGGACGCGAGATAGGCTTCCTCTTCGGTCAGTATAAGAGACTGCGCAATGAATTTACCGGTGTTCTTACAGGTAAGGGACTCACCTACGGCGGCTCTCTCGCAAGAACCGAGGCTACCGGCTACGGTCTGTGCTACTTCACCCGTGAGATGCTCGAGCATGCGGGACTTTCGTTCGACGGTTCGACCGTTGTTATCTCCGGCTCCGGTAATGTTGCTATCTACGCAGCAGAGAAGTCTGCCTCTTTCGGTGCAAAGGTCGTTGCGATGAGTGATTCCTCCGGATATGTATATGATGAGAAGGGTATTGATCTTGCTGTTATGAAGCAAATCAAGGAGGTCGAGCGCGCAAGAATTTCCGAGTATCCGAAGCGTGTGCCCGGTGCTACCTTTACTCCCGGCTGCTCCGGCATCTGGACCGTCAAGTGCGATATCGCGCTCCCCTGCGCTACGCAGAACGAGATCGACCTCGATTCCGCAAAGGCACTTATCGCAAACGGCTGCAAGGCGGTTGCAGAGGGTGCGAATATGCCTTCTACCACCGAGGCTATCAACGCATTCCAGCGGGCAGGTCTTCTTTTTGCTCCCGCTAAGGCTGCAAACGCAGGCGGCGTTGCTACCTCCGGTCTCGAGATGAGCCAGAACTCCATCCGTCTCTCTTGGACCTTTGAGGATGTTGACAAGAGACTGCATGACATCATGGTCAACATCTATGCCGCTGCTTCCAAGGCTGCTAAGGATTACGGCTGCGAGGGCGACCTTGTTGCCGGCGCAAACATTGCCGGCTTTGTTAAGGTCGCAGACGCGATGCTTGCACAAGGCGTTGCATACTGATAATATTTTTATACCGCTCGGTCAACCGGGCGGTATTTTTTATAATCCATCTGCCATATAAATACATTACCGTAGGTTGACGACATTAATTTGCGGGTTTAGGGTTAAAAAAACGTGTGATTAATGTTAAAAATGCTTGAAAATCGTGGCACAATATGATATAATTGTAACAGAAAACGGTTCTTTCGTATTCTCATAACAGAAAGGTCACGGTTAATGTATGAAAAAAGGTAAGAACAGCTACGACGACATAAGCATTCCGGTCTACCTCTTTCATCAGGGTACAAACTTTCATGCATATGAGCTTCTCGGATGCCATGAGCGCTCGGCGAGGCGCGGCAGATATGAATATGTCTTTCGTGTGTGGGCGCCGAATGCCGATTCGGCGGCGCTTGTCGGCGATTTTTGTTCATGGGACAAAGGTATTCCGATGGTGAGGATATCGCAGGGCATATGGGAGTGTGTCTTTGTATCAAAAAGTCGATTGCGCGGCAGCTTTTATAAATTTCGTATAGAACGCGGAGGTGTTTCGCATCTCAAGAGCGACCCGTATGCCTTTGCGTCTCAGACACTCGAAAACACCGCCTCGATAATATCGTCACCGCTCTCGCTCGGGCATACCGACAGCGAGTGGATGGAGCACCGTCGAGAGTTTTTTTCGGACGGCGAGCATTACTATCCGTCTCCGATGAATATATATGAGCTGCATCTCGGCTCGTGGCGTACGCGGGACGGCGCCTCGACCTCAGACGGTGGGCATTATCTCGGTTACCGTGAGATCGCCGATATGCTCGCGCCGTATCTGAGAGACATGGGCTATACACATGCCGAGCTGATGCCGATAGCGGAGCACCCGTTTGACGGCTCGTGGGGCTATCAGATATGCTCCTATTATGCACCGACCTCGCGTTTCGGAGCGCCCGAGGATTTTGCCTATTTTGTCGATCGCTTGCACGAGTACGGTATCGGCGTTATACTCGACTGGGTCCCCGCGCATTTTCCGAAGGACGAGCACGGTCTGTACGAGTTTGACGGCGGACCTCTATACGAATATCAGGGCGAGGACAGACGTGAGCACAAGGGTTGGGGCACACGCTGCTTTGATGTCGGTCGGTGCGAGGTTCAGAGCTTTCTTATCTCGAATGCGCTGTTTTGGCTGCGTGAGTATCATGTGGACGGGCTGCGCATAGATGCGGTAGCATCCATGCTCTATCTCGACTATGACCGCAAGCCGGGAGAGTGGATACCGAATATTTACGGCGGGAACGAAAACCTTGAGGCTATCGCCTTTTTCCGAAAGCTGAATTCCGCTGTCTTTGCCGAGTTTCCCGATGTGCTTATGATAGCGGAGGAATCTACCGCCTTTCCCGGCGTTACTAAGCCGGTTTCCGAGGGCGGGCTCGGCTTTAATTTTAAATGGAATATGGGCTTTGCCAACGATATGTTCGAGTATATCTCGATGGACCCGATTTATCGGCAGTATCATCATTCAAAGCTGACATTTCCGATGATGTATGCCTACTCTGAGAATTTTATTCTTCCGGTGTCGCATGATGAGGTCGTACACGGAAAGCGCTCGCTCATAGGAAAGATGTACGGCGAGTATGATGAAAAATTCGCCATGATGCGCGCCTTTATGACATTCCTGATGACCATGCCGGGAAAGAAGCTGACCTTTATGGGCACAGAGTTTGCCCAGTTCCGTGAATGGGACTACGAAAATGAGCTTGAATGGTTCATGCTTTCATATCCGCGGCACGCTGAGATGCAGAGATATCTGCGCCGGCTGAATCATCTATACCTCAATTCGCCGGAGCTTTGGCGGATAGACGACGGATGGGACGGATTTTCGTGGCTCGAGGCTGACCGTGCACGGGATAATGTAGTTGCATACAGACGGCTCGACGGGCGCGGAGGCGAGCTTATTGTAGTGATAAACTTCTCACCGGTCGATCGCCCCGATTATCCCATTATGCCGCCGAGACACGGAAAATACCGCATACTCCTCGACTCGGACAGATACGAGTTCGGCGGCGGAGAAAAGATAAACTCCGATCTTATCAAGACCGAGAACGCACCGAGCTCCTCGGATATCGGCAGAGCCGGTGCTACCGGTACAAGATCCGTGGGAGAAGCAAGGAACGAAAAGGCTCCCGCATTACTGCGCCTGATGCTTCCCGCATACTCTGCGCAGATATTAAAAAAGACCTCAAACAGAGCACGCCCGCACAAATCGGTATCAAAGCCCGAGAGCGCGTGCGGCTGCGGATATAACAACAGAAAGGATTCGACATGTACAGAAAATCTGAATGTGTAGCAATGCTTCTTGCCGGCGGTCAGGGCAGCAGACTATATGCACTGACCGAGAGAACGGCAAAGCCTGCCGTCAGCTTCGGCGGCAAATACAGAATTATCGACTTCCCGATGTCCAACTGCGTAAACTCGGGGATATACACCGTCGGTGTGCTCACGCAGTATCAGCCTCTCGTGCTGAACGAATACATAGGTCACGGCAGCCCATGGGATCTTGACCGTGCGCAGAGCGGAGTGACCGTACTCCCGCCGTATCAGGCAAAGAGCGGCGGACAGTGGTACAAGGGCACGGCAAATGCGATATATCAAAACCTGCGCTTTATCGACCGCTACGATCCGGATTATGTACTTGTCCTGTCCGGCGATCATATATATAAGATGGACTATTCCAAGATGCTTGCGGCGCATAAGAAAACGGGCGCGGATGCGACCATCGCCGTGTTGCGCGTTCCTATGGAGGAGGCGAGCCGCTTCGGAATAATGAATACAGATGAGGATATGCGAATAACCGACTTTGAGGAGAAGCCGAAGCATCCCAAGAGCAATAACGCGTCCATGGGTATATATATCTTTAATACCGCGCTGCTACGCGAATATCTTATTCGAGACGAGGCGGACAAGAGCTCGTCGAACGACTTCGGCAAGAATGTTATTCCCGCAATGCTTGCAGACGGCAGACGGATGTACGCATATCCCTTCAGCGGCTATTGGAAGGACGTGGGGACTATCGCGAGCCTCTGGGAGGCGAATATGGATCTGCTTGGCTCCTATCCGGTATTTAATCTTCGCGACAGCGAATTCCGCATCTATTCGCGTAACGAGGCAAGCCCGCCTCAGCATCTCGGCGTGGATGCGCACGTGACGAACAGTATCGTTACCGAGGGCTGCGAGATCGACGGCGAGGTCGAGAACTGCGTGCTCTCGAGCGGCGTTCGCATCGAGCGCGGCGCACATGTCCGCGACAGCGTTATAATGAACGATGTCGTGATCGGTAAGGGCTCTAATATTGAATACAGTATTGTCGATTCGGATACCGTTATCGGCAGCGGCTCTGTCGTCGGCGAGCCTAAGGAGGGCGGCGGTGATGTCACCGTTTTAGGAGGCGGAATACACCTCGAGCCGAATACTGTTATCCCCGGCGGGGCAATGGCGGATGAAAAGTACATCGAGACCCATATTGCCCATAATGTCGAAAAGTAAAACTACGGAGGATAGAGATGGCTGCATCAGGAATCATATTTTCAAATGTCCATGACGAAAAGCTCCCTGAACTCACCGATCGGCGCACCATCGCCTCGGTGCCCTACGGATGCCGATACCGTTTTATCGACTTTGTTCTGTCTAACATGACAAATTCGAATATAAATAATATCAGCGTTATCACCACCAACAACTACCTCTCGCTCATGGATCACATCGGCTCGGGTAAGGACTGGGATCTTGCACGCTCGAACGGCGGTATAAAGCTGCTCCCGCCGAATGTTACCCCGCAGGCATACGGCACACGTTCACCGTCGGTCTCGCGCCTTGAGTCGCTCAAGGGTGTGAACTATTATATTGCTGGAATTCAGGATGAATATGTCATTCTTGCGGATTCCGACGTCATCTGCAATATTGATCTTTCGGAGGTGCTTGACGCACATATCGAGCGTGACGCGCGAATGACCATAGTTGCTCATCGACTAAGCCCGGAAAAAGCCGTGTCATCGAGCGGACATATGTTTCACGAGGGTGAGAGCGGCTTTGTTTCGGAGCTTGCCGTCGACCCGTACGAGAGCGATGAGCCTTGCTATGAGAGTCTCGGAATGGTCGTTATGCGCACGTCGACTCTCCGCAGGATGATAGCCGAGTCGATTTCTCACAACTATACCAGCTTTACCCGCGATATTGTCGCGCGGACGCTCCGAGAGCACGGTGAGTCCGGCAGAATTGCTTTATATCACTTCGACGGCTACTATGCTATGATAGACTCAATAGAGGCGTACTACCATCACAGCATGGATCTTATCACCGATGAACGCGTCCGCCGTGCACTGTTTGCGGTCAAAAAGCGTCCGATACTGACCAAGGTTCGCAATTCGCCGCCAACATATTACAGCCCGTCGTCTTCGGTCAGGAATACGCTTATCGCCGACGGCTGTGTTATCGAGGGAGAGGTGGAGAACTCCATCATATTCCGCGGCGTTCATGTCGGACGCGGCTGTCGTATACGCAACAGCATTATCATGAATAATACCGTCTGCGGAGAAAATGTTTCGCTTACGAGCGTTATATCTGACAAATATGCCACCATCCGCAGCGATATAACTCTCGCGGGTGCGGAGACGAGACCGTTCTATATACCGAAGAATAAGATCATCTGATTTTACCGCATACGGCAAATCGTCCGACCGCTGTCGGACGCTGTATATATTGTGTTAGGAGACCTGATATGAAGATACTTTATGTTGCCTCCGAGGCGCTCCCGTTCGCTGCATCGGGCGGTCTCGGGGATGTTATGGGCTCGCTGCCCTCTGCCGTCTCGTCATGCCTCGGGGAGGGCTCGGATGTCCGCGTTATCATGCCGATGTATAAATCGGTCAAGGATAAATTCGGCGCGTCACTCTTTTTCGAGCGTGAAATATACGTTCCGCTCGCGTGGCGCAGACAGTTCTGCGGAATATGGAGCACCGAGCGGAATGGGGTAAAATATTACTTCCTCGATAACGAGTTTTATTTCAAGCGCGATTCGATGTACGGCAGCTTCGACGACGGCGAGCGTTTTGCCTTCTTTTGCCGCGCCGTACTCGAGGTAATGGGTGCCGTCGGCTTCTATCCCGACATTCTGCACGCAAACGACTGGCAGAGCGCGCTCTCTATAATCTATCTAAAGAGGAAGTACGAGGGGATACGCGAGTATTCCGGCATAAAGACCGTCTACACCATTCATAACATAGAGTATCAGGGCAGATACGGCTTTGATATACTCGGCGATGTGTTCGATCTTTATGAGTGGGACCGCGGCATAGTCGAGTACGACGGCGACATCAATCTTTCAAAGGGCGCGATAGCGCTCGCCGACCGCGTCACCACCGTATCGCGCAGATATGCGGAGGAGATAATGAATCCGTATTATGCGCACGGACTATCGCACATTCTCGAGTCCTGCCGCTATAAGCTCAGCGGCATCGTAAACGGCATCGACACTGACTATTACAATCCCGAGACAGACCCCGATATTCATTATCATTTCACGGCAAAGAGCCTTGCGGGTAAGACGAAAAATAAGCTCGAGCTGCAGAAGAAATGCGGCTTCGAGCCGGATAAGAACGTTCCGGTAGTCGCGATGATCTCGCGCCTTGTTGCTCACAAGGGATTTGATCTTGTATGCCGAATAATCGACGAGCTGCTTGCGGCGGACAATATTCAATTCGTACTGCTCGGAACAGGCGAGAGCGATTTTGAACAGTTCTTCCGCGGGCTGTCGCAGCGTCACCCCGACCGCTGCTGCGCGATGATAGAGTTCAATAAAGAGCTGTCAAAGCAGATATACGCGGGTGCGGATATGTTTCTCATGCCGAGCAAGAGCGAGCCGTGCGGGCTCTCGCAGATGATAGCATCGCGCTACGGCACCGTTCCGATCGTCCGCGAGACGGGCGGTCTCTACGATACCATTCACGCCTATAACGAGTACGACGGCAGCGGAAACGGCTTCTCGTTCGCCAATTATAATGCACATGAGATGATGGCTACCGTTCGCTATGCCGAGAGTATCTTTGCCGACCGCAAGCGTTGGAATGCGCTCGTGCGTCGGGTCATGGGCGTTGATTTCTCATGGAGCTCGTCGGCGCGTCAGTACGTACAGCTCTACGAATCCATGCTCTGATGCAGCTGCAAGATACATTTGCGCGGATCGGCTTACGCAGTGCATTCTGCATTTCGAATGCATCAAGGGTGCTGCGTGTCGAGCAATGATCATCTTGTAATGCGGCGCGGTTATGTACATGAAGGCAGCCCCGCAGCATTTATTATCCGATAAAAACTATTAGAAAGGTCAGCAGATGAATAACAGCGAAAAGAAAAACGATAAAAGCAACGAAAAGGTAAGCGAAAAGAAGAATACAAAAAAGACCAAGGGCGTCGCGTCGGGCGGCAAAAACACCGTAAGCCGTGCAAAAAAAATGATAACCGAAAAGACCCGCGAGATAGGCGACATGGTAGGGCAGGCGGCAAAGCAGGTAACGGCGCCGCTCGCCCGCGGCTACACGCTCCGAGAGCGGCTCGAGCATAAGCTCTCGGGCTATTTCGGCACAACGCCGGACACCGCGACCGAAAAGCAGATATACACGGCGGTAATTCTCTGCGTAAAGGACATGCTTCTCGACCGCAGAGGCGCATATAAAGCGGAGATGAAGAAGCAGCAGTCAAAGCGCGTATACTATATGTGTATGGAGTTTCTTATCGGACCGTCGCTGCACAATAACCTCGTCAATCTCGGTATCGAGGATGAGATGCGCACAGTTCTCTCGGATATCGGCATATCGCTCGAGTCACTCTATGCGGCAGAGCCGGATCCGGGCCTCGGAAACGGAGGTCTCGGGAGACTTGCCGCGTGCTTTATGGACTCGCTTACAACACTCTCATATCCCGCAACCGGGTTTTCAATTCTCTATGAATACGGTCTGTTTAAGCAGAAGATAATTGACGGAAATCAGGTCGAGCTGCCCGATACGTGGCTTGAGGGCGGCGACGGATGGCTGATTCCCCGTACAGATAAGACCTTCTCGGTCCGCTTCGGCGGCAATGTTACCGAGAGCTGGGAGGGCGACCGCCTGACCGTTACTCACGACGATTACGATGAGGTAATAGCCGTTCCGTACGATATTATGATTTCGGGCGCAGGCTCCGAGGCTGTTAACAATCTGCGTCTGTGGCGCGCCAAGAGCAGCACGAACGTCAATATGAGTCTGTTCTCGCAGGGACAGTACGAGAGCGCAATGCACGAAACAACGAATGCCGAGCTTATCTCTAAGGTGCTATATCCCTCGGATGAGCACGACGAGGGCAAGCTGCTCCGTCTCTCGCAGCAGTATTTCCTTGTCTCCGCATCGCTTCAGTGCATTATTGCCGATCACCTGCGCGCATACGGTACGCTGTATAATTTTGCCGACAAGGTCGCTATCCATATCAACGACACGCATCCGGCGCTTGTTATTCCCGAGCTTATGCGTATACTCATGGATATTTATTCATACTCGTGGGACAAGGCGTGGTCGGTCGTTACCGAGGTGGTTTCCTACACGAACCATACGGTCCTCCCCGAGGCGCTTGAGAAGTGGAATGTCGGTCTTTTCAAGCTGAAGCTGCCGAGAATATATATGATAGTCGAGGAGATAAACCGCCGACTCTGCGCCGATCTGTGGAAGCTCTATCCCGGAGATTGGGACAGAATATCCCGCATGTCGATAGTTGCGTATAATCAGGTCAGAATGGCAAATCTCAGCGTTGCGGCATCACATACCGTAAACGGTGTTTCCGCTCTGCACTCAGAGATACTCAAGGATTCGGTATTTCATGATTATTACAAGGCTATGCCGTATAAGTTTACAAACGTAACGAACGGTATCGCACACCGCCGCTGGCTATGCGAGTCGAATCCCGGGCTTACCGCGCTGCTCGAGCGCAAGATAGGCGACGGCTTCCGTCTGCATCCGGAGACGCTTTCCGATTTTGCCGCATATGCGGATGATACCGCCGTGCTCGATGAGCTTGCGGATATCAAACGAGAGAACAAGGCGAGATTGGCTCAGTTCTTCTCCGATCGCTTCAATGTAAAGGTCGATACCTCGTCGATATTCGACGTTCAGGTAAAGCGCATTCACGAGTACAAGCGTCAAACGCTGAACGTCCTGCGCATAATCGCACAGTATAATTATCTGCTTGAAAATCCGAATGCCGAATTTGCTCCCGTAACCTACATTTTCGGCGGCAAGGCGGCGCCCGGCTACTATCTCGCAAAGGATATAATCAAGCTGATATGGAGTCTCGGACGCGAGATAGAGAACACTCCGCGTGTTCGCGAGCTCATCCGTGTAGTATATCTTGAGGATTACAGCGTTTCCAACGCCGAGTTACTTATCCCCGCCTCTGATATAAGCGAGCAGATCTCGCTTGCGGGCAAGGAGGCGAGCGGAACCGGTTGCATGAAATTCATGATAAACGGCGCGCTCACCGTCGGTACGCTTGACGGCGCGAATGTTGAGATGAATGATGCTGTCGGCGACGATAACATCTATATCTTCGGACTTGATTCCGCAGGTGTTTCCGAGCTTTGGAAGCGCGGCTACGATTCGAGCGAATATTATCGTAAGAATCCCGCTCTGGCAGGCGCGATGAATTCGCTGCGTACCGGCTTTGCGGGTAATCGCTTCCCCGAGCTTGTCAACTACTTTATGTTCAGTCACGGCGTTTCCGATCCGTATATGTGCTTTGCGGATTTTGAGTCGTATATGAACATAACCGAGCGGATGCACCGCGACTATCTCGATACCCGTGCATGGCAGCGCAAAGCTCTGCTCAATATAGCAGGCGCGGGTTACTTCGCTTCCGACCGAAGTATTCGCGAGTATGCAGACAACATTTGGCATATCAAGCCGGTCACCGAAGAATAAGTAGGATAATTGATTCCGAAAAGGATCGTTAGCGGCGATTTTCTGCAGCGATAACGCTCTCACAAGAGAATACGGCAGGGGCTCGGAAAACCGGGCTCCTGCTGCGCTTGTTTTGATGACGTCTGTGCCGTGGTGCACCGTGCATGTCATATGTGACAATGATCTGCCGAAAAGCATGCTTGATATTATTTCAAAAAAATACAGTGGAGAAAACATATGCTGCAATACCGTAAATACACCGAAATAATAACGCCGCACAGCCATAGCGCCGTACGCCGAAATGCGGCTTGTACCGATTCGTTCGGTCACACGTATGAGTGCTCGAATAAAGTGTCGCCCGCCGGCGCGTTTCCGTATGATGCCGCGCTGACCTTCTCGCTCGGCTGTTCGGATATACCCGAGCGAGCTTCGCTTTATATCCATGCCGACGGTCTGTCGTCAGGTAAGGGAGAGCAGGGAATGCGGCTCGCCATGGAGCGCTCGATGTGTGACGGAGGCTGCTTGTTTTTCGTACGTATTGAACGCGGCGTACTTGCCCGGCTGTCGGAGGGCGGTTTGTTTTACTACCGATACGAGCTTGATTTCCGTACCGATACGGACAGCGACTACGACGAAGGTGTAGCAGGCAGAGCACATTTTTGCGGCGGCAGTGACGGCTCAAGCGATTTTCTTTGGCTCGGCGGTGAGGCGGAGCAGCCGCAGCCCATGTCCGATGGGATAGGCGAACGGCAGCTGCTTCTTTATCGACCGGAGAGGGAGAGTCTGCTTCCGGGAGGCTTTATTTATCATATATTTGTCGACCGCTTTGCATCCTCCGGCAAGCACAATGTACGCGCAGGGGGTATTGCCGCACACGACTGGTACTGCGGCGATATTCAGCATGCTTCGGTTCGAGGCGGGGAGCTGAAAAACGATCAGTTTTTCGGCGGCGATCTTGACGGCATTACCGATAAGCTCGACTATCTTGCCTCGCTCGGCGTGACCGTGATATATCTCAGCCCTATATTCGATTCGCCGTCAAACCATAAATACGATACGGCAGATTATATGCGTATTGATCCTGCGTTCGGCGACGACGAATCGTTTTCCCGTCTCTGCCGTGAGGCTGAGACACGCGGTATCTCGATACTGCTCGACGGTGTATTTAATCACACCGGGGCGGACAGTCGCTATTTTGACATATACTCGCGATACGGCGGCGGTGCATATAAGAATCCCGACTCTCCCTATCGCAGCTGGTATAATTTCGGGGCAACGGATGATGAATATGAGCGCTGGTGGGGGATAAAGATACTGCCGCGCGTGAACGGCGAGGACCCCGGTTACCGACGCTTCATTGTCGGTGAGGACGGTGTGATACGTCGGTATATGCGGCTCGGTGCTGCCGGCTTTCGCCTTGATGTTGCGGACGAGCTGAGCGACGGCTTTATCGCCGATATACACAGCGCGGTTCGCGAGGAGCGGGAGGACGGCGCGATCATCGGCGAGGTATGGGAGGATGCATCGAATAAGATAGCATACGGCGCGCGCCGCAGTTATCTGCTCGGCGGCGAGCTTGATTCGGTAATGAATTATCCTATGCGGGAGGCTATAATCGGCTATGTTATGCGCGGGGATGCCGAGCTGTTTCGAAGCACGGCGGTCGGTATCTATCGACGCTATCCGCGCGTAGTGTCCGATTCGCTTATGAATCTGCTCGGAACGCATGATACCGAGCGTATTCTTACCGTACTCGGAGGTATCAGCGGAGACGGCAAAAACGAGGATGAACTGTGCAAAATGCGTATGACGACCGAGCAGCGAAAGAAGGCTCTGTCGCGCCTGCGCTGCGCCTTTGCCATACTGTTTACCGTTTACGGTGTGCCGTCGGTCTTTTACGGCGATGAGGCGGGTATCGAGGGCTATCACGACCCGTTCTGCCGCCGCCCGTATCCGTGGGGACGAGAGGATATAGGACTTCGCGATTATGTTGCACGGCTCGGCGGGCTGCGCCGCAGATACCCGGTATACGCGCACGGCTTGTTTCGCATCTGCTTTGCGTCGCCCGAACTGCTTGTTTTCTCGCGAGGAGAGGGCAGCGATATACTCTATACCGCAGTTTCGCGAACCGATGTACGCTATACCTTCACTCGACCGGTCTCCTGCATCTGTACCTCTGCAGAGCCGCCGCAATCAGAGGACGGCTGTACCTATCGGCTTGAACCGAATTCGGCGTATATTTTTGCTGCAGGCGTCCGTAGTGACGGGTATTTAGACAATACGCAAGCTAACGACAGCGGTGCTTTTGATAATGTATGACTCAGCTGCCTCAAGCCCTAAAACGGAATAATAAAAAGCAGAGGACTCTAAAAAGTCCTCTGCTTTGATATATTACTCTGCTTTATTTCAGTACAGTCTCTTCAGCTGTTCGGTGAGATAATCAAACGCGAGCTGAATGTCAGCCTCGGGGGTATCTCCGCACTCGCGCTCGATGGTGAGGAAGCCGTCAAAGCCCTCATCGCGCAGCGCTGCAAGATACTCGGGATACGGTACGGCGCCGGTACCGAGCGGCAGCTCCTGATAGGTAGTCTCGCCGGTCTTGATACCGTCCTTTGCATGGGTATGTACGATATAGTCCTTGAGCACATGCACCGCCTCAACCGGATCCTGACCGCAAAGCATTACAAAGTTTGCGGGGTCGAGGTTGACCTTTGCGCTCTTTGTATCGACACGCTCGAGTATTCCGCGCAGTTTGACGGCGGATTCGGGACCGGTCTCGGTCGCGAAGCATACGCCGATCGAATCGCCGTATTTACCGAGCTCCTCAATGCTGCGGCAGATGTTTTTATACTCGGTGCTTTCCGGATCATCCGGTACGTGACCGATATGTGTTGTAATGACGTGGGTATCAAGGTCGCGTGCGAGATCCATCATGCTCATTGTGCGCTTGATGTCGGCGGCATTATTTCCGTAATCGGAAAAATCCATACCGAAATCGGCGCAAAGCGCGGAGAAGGTCAGACCGCAATCGCGAACGAAGCGAAGCAGGTCGCGGCGGTCGTCGGCAGTGAGGTTTTCGGGAGCAAGCTCGCCCTCGGTAACGTAGGGCTGCAGACCCTTGGCGCCCATATCGCGTGCACGGAGAGCGGCATCCTTGAAGGGTATACGGAATGAGGAGGGCATTACGCCTATTTTTAACATAGCTTATCCTTTCGCGCGGCTCTTCATATGCTTGACAAAGCCGCGTCTGCACAGTATAATTTTAATTAAAGCGAGCGCGGCAGAACTGCCGGCATAGCTCAGATGCGGACGCGGCTTTGCAGCCGTGCCGAGATTATTTACTCGGTGCTGTCGTTTCCGTGATGTCGCCCGAAAAGACTCGAAGGGCATGGATCGCATGTACTCGATATGAGATACGTTTCTGCCCGATGATGCTTCCGAATGCTGTTGTAAATTGCGCTCTTTCGGAGCCAGTACGCTTAAATCCGATAGGGAACAAGCTCAGAGAGCCTTAACGATGTTTTCGGTGTCGCGTGCTATCATAAGCTCCTCATTCGTCGGGATAAGGAATACCTTAACGCGGGAATCGGGAGCGGAAAGCTCTACGACATCGGACTGATGATGAGCCTTTGCGTTCTTCTCGGAGTCTATCTTAATACCGAAGAATTCCATGTTCGTGCATACGCGCTCGCGCAGCTCGGGGTTGTTCTCGCCCATGCCGGCTGTGAACACAACGGCATCAAGACCGTTCATTGCCGCTGTATAGGAGCCGATGAACTTTTGAATCTGATATGCCATAACGGAGGTAGCTTTTACGGCATCTGCGCGGTGCTCGTCGTTCTCGCGGATCGACTTCTCGAGGTCGCGGGAGTCGGAGGAGTAACCGTGAGTTACGCCGAGGAAGCCGCACTTCTTATTCATGTAGTTGTCCATCTCATCGGGAGTGAACCCCTCATTCTTCATAATGAAGGTGACGATAGCCGGGTCGATGGAGCCGCAGCGTGTGCCCATCTCTATGCCGTCAAGAGGCGTAAAGCCCATGCTCGTGTCGATGCACTTGCCGCCCTTAACTGCGGAAATGGATGCGCCGTTTCCGATATGGCAGGTGACTATCTTGGTGTCCTCTGCGGGCTTGCCGAGCAGCTTTATCATCTCCTCTGACACATAGCGATGGCTCGTTCCGTGTGCGCCGTAGCGGCGGATGGAATACTTCTCGGCGATATCTGCGCTTATCGGATATGTATAAGCCTTCTCGGGCATCGTCTGATGAAATGCGGTGTCGAATACGAGAACCTGAGGCGTATTCGGCATGATAGCCATGCAGCCCTCAAGGCCCATAAGGTGTGCGGGAGTGTGGAGCGGTGCAAAGGGATAGCAGAGACGGAGCTTTTCGATAACATCGTCGGTTACGAGGCAGCTCTCGAAGAAGTATGGACCGCCGTGGACCACGCGATGACCTACTGCCTCGATCTCGCTCATGTCGGAGATAACACCGAGTTCGGGATCGGTGAGATATCTGATAACTACCTTGGTCGCCTCGGCGTGGTTAGCCATCTGGATCTCTTCTACGTGCTTTTCGCCGTCCTCGCCCTTGCGGTGAGTGATCTTACCGCCGTCGATACCGATGCGCTCGCAGATGCCCTTAGCTTTAACGGTATTTGTCGAGGTGTCGAACAACTGATATTTCAGCGACGAGCTACCTGCGTTTACTACAAGTACGTTCATTATTATTCCTCCGGAAAAATTAATTATTTACACATACTGTTTTATTATAACTCACACGGTCGGATTTTTCAATACAAATCGGGGATATTTCAGTTTTATTTTATCAATTTTTTATCGGGAGATACAAAAATGAAAGCAATTTTTATAATTTCCGAGTTCAATCTGCTTCACCGCGGACATCTGCGGCTTTTTTCAGCTTGCAGAGATATGGCTGATGGCGGCGCTGTTGTTGCGGTGATGAGCGGCTCTGTCGTTCAGCGGGGCGAGCTTGCCGCACAGGATAAATATGCACGCGCCGAGGCTGCCGTGCGCTGCGGATGCGATCTTGTGCTGGAGCTTCCGGCACCGTGGTCGTGCTCCGGCGCGGAGTTTTTCGCCGGCGCGGGAGTAAGCGTTGCAAGTGATTTTGCCGCTGCTTGCGGTGCGGACGGCGTGCTCTGCTTTGGCTCGGAATCGGGCGATATCGGCTCACTTGTTGAGCTTGCCCGCCTGCTTGATTCTCCCGAATATCTTGATAGACTTGCCGCTGAGCGTACTGAAAAGAGCGACCGTACCGAGTCGGATATACGTCTGCGCGACCGTGTTCTGCGAGAGCTCTACGGGGCATCGCTGCCTGACGGGGCAAATAATATACTCGGAGTAGAATATATTCGCGCACTGCGCCGAATAGGCGGCACACTGACTCCGGTCACCGTTCGCCGAGAGGGAGATGAGACCGCCACCCGCAGTCGTTCTGCGCTGCGTACGGAGGATATGCGCGGGCTGTCCGAGCTATGCCCGCCGGAGATGACGGAGCTGTTGACCGACCGACCCGATACCGGACGGCTTTATCCGCTTGCCTTTGACCGCTTTTCTCGGGATGAGCCGATCACCGATATCGACGGACTCAGCGCGGATCTGTATTATCGCATCAGGGATAGGATATCCGTCTGCAGAGACACGGACGAGCTTGTCGCGGCAGTAACTACGAAAAAATACACCTCCGCGCGCGTTCGCCGCGTTATTCTGCATGCGCTGCTCGGCGCAAGGAAGGATATGCTGTCTGCGTATCCTGCTTTTACCGTTGTATTAGCGGCGGGGGAGCGGGGAAAAGCTCTTCTCGCCTCAGCGCGCCGCAGCGACACGCCGTTTCGCGTGCTAAGCTCGACCGGAGGAGATGCGGACGATGTTCCCGGCATACAGCTTCAGCGCCGCGCCGATGCGCTCTACTCGATGGCTGTCGGTGAGGCGCCGATTTTGATGCGGAAAAGGCATCCGTTTATTATATAATTAGAGGGTCATACATTTTCATATAGTATCGTCAGCCTCTGCCGATATTGACTCATCATCGAACCCTTTCGCTTTAACTATTGCTCCGCCGCCGTGAGTTTTTCTGTATGCGGTCGGTGAGCTTCCGCACATATTTTTGAAAAAACGGCTGAAACTATAGATATTATCGAAGCCGAGCGCCTCGTATATTTCGCTTATGCTCATATCTCCGGTGAGCATTGCACATGCCTTTTCAAAGCGCACCGAATTCAGGTATTTGATCACCGTTATGCCGAACTGCTTTTTAAACTCTGCCTCGAGGCAGTATTTATTTATATAAAATCGCCCGGCGAGATGGTTTAGGGTTATTCTTTGAGTGTAATTTCCGTCGATGTAGCTTTTAATATTCAGCATATCGAGGCTCGGTGCTGCACCGCATGCTTCTTTGCTCTTGTCAAAGTGCGAAAATACAAGATACAGCAGCCCGAGCATCTTTTGCTTTGTCAATAATTGATAAAACGGCTCCCTGCGCTTGAACAGCTCTATCACCTCGAGCAGCTGCGCTCTGAAATAGCTCGGGCTTTCTGGCGTGAAAACCGTCGGGATATCAAAGTCTATTATATCCTTACGGACGAGCTCCCGTTCCCGCTCGGTCAGCTCGCTGTAGGTCTTGTAGCATATGTATACCGACTCGCTTTTATTGTCGGTGCATAGGTCGAAGTGCACATGCGGCTGTATAAAGCTGCTGCCGGGCAGACTGTCAAAGCGGTGCTCGACATTCGGCTTTATGAAGATGACATCGCCTTTTTTGCAGAGGTATTCCGTTCCGTTTACCGTAAGTCGGCAGCCTCCGCCGTCAACGAATATCAGCTCGTAGTCGAATATTATTCGCCATCCGACCGTAAAGGGCGGCTCGATGACCGAGTATAGGGCAAATCTTACGTAAGGCGAAAGAATATTATAATCCATATTATCCTCGCTTTGCTCAATAATTGATAAATATATCTTAACAATTGATATTGCATATGTCAATGCTTTTTCGTAGAATCGACATAGTGAAAATTTCTTTATTTACGGAGGAGCAATGCAATGTTTAACGGCTTAACATCAAATCTCGGCGATCTTGTGCATCTGTCGGATGCCTGTTCTCGTTCTATATCTCCCGAGAACTTCACCGGAGAAAAGGGAAAGGGCGGAATGGCGACGGAGGGTACCGGAGCGGCTTTTGCGAGCGAGCTCGGTCCGAAATGGAAGATATCCCCGTCGGTCGCGATAAAGAGCGGAGAGACCTTTACTCTCGGAGAGATAAACGGATCCGGTGCTGTTACGCATATCTGGATAACACCGCTCGGAACATTCCGCGATCTTATTCTGCGTATGTACTGGGACGGCTGTGAAAAGCCGTCGGTCGAATGCCCCATAGGTGATTTTTTTGCGCATCCGTCCGCAGACGACGAGTGTCTTATCAATTCTCTTGCTGTCTGCTGTAATCCGCTCAACGGTTTTAACTGCTACTGGCATATGCCGTTTAAAAAGAGCGCGAGAATAACGCTCGAAAACACAAATGACCGCGATATAGTAGTGTACTATCAGATAGACTACACGCTGACCGACATCCCGGATGACAGCGCATATTTCCATGCGCAGTTCCGGCGTGTAAATCCGCTGCCGTACAAGCAGGACTATGTTATCCTTGACGGTATCCGCGGAAAGGGACACTATGTAGGCACGCATCTGTTTTGGGGCTCGAATAATTCCCTCTGGTGGGGCGAGGGAGAGATGAAGTTTTTTATAGACGGAGACGAAGAATACCCGACTATCTGCGGCACGGGTGTAGAGGACTATTTCTGCGGAGCGATGGGCTTTGCGATGCATTGGAAGTACAAGGATTTTTCGACCGCGTATACCGGCTTTTATCCGACAAAGACCGATACGCAGAACCTTACGCAGCATAGGTTTTCTATGTACCGCTGGCATATTACCGACCCTATTCGATTCGATTCCGACCTGAGAGTGACGGTTCAGGCGCTCGGTTGGCGCTCGGAGGCGAGGGAAGAAGCGAGGTACCTCCCGCTTCAGGATGATATCTCGTCGGTCGCATACTGGTATCAGTCGGAGCAGTGTCTTGACTTTCCGGAGCTGCCTGATCGCGATTACCGCGAGCTGATATGATATAATGCTTTTGTACGGCGGGCGCAATATCCCGCCGTATTTATTCATTTTATGCCATTTTTTATGGGCATTACTTGTTGATATCAGCTATTGACAATCCGGGTAAAAAATAATATAATAAAGTGATTATGGAATAATCGCTTTGGCGATCGTTCGCACAGCTCACATGCGTTTGACGGCGGACGGCGAAATAATATAAACGAACGGAGAGTTATTATGGCAGAGATAAAGGAAGCAATAAAGGCAATCGAAGCGGGAAATTACATCATGTTCCGCGACAAGCCGTTTATCAGAGAAAAGAACGCTATCTGCTACGGCAGAATGGACGACAAGTACATACTCTTTATGCTTATACTGTCCGAGAAGGACGGCGAGGTGCTCGGTGAGATGAAGAAGATACCCGACAATGTTCTTGTCCAGATACTCAGCACCGACACATCAAAGCCCTCGCACGAGCGTGTTGTAAAGCAGACGCAGAAGAACGGTCTGTACGATGCGCTCGACATCGGTCTTATTTGGCTTGAGCAGATGAATAAGTAATGGAGCGGAATATGATGGCAAAGAATAATACGCGGTGCGTCGGACGCACACGTCGGATAATGCTTGCACTCTGCGCGCTGACCTGCGCTGCGGCTGCTGTGCTCGCCTCCTGCGGCAAAAAGGAGGACGGCGACGGCATCGGAGCCGATACATCGTCCGCCGAGTGCGACAGCATGAACGGTATAAACGAATCGGATGCCGATTCGAGTAGGGTATACAATGCTGCGGCTATCAACCGTTTGACCGGACTTCCGCTCGATGACACTTCGCTGCATAATCATCGCCCGATCGCGATAATGATAAACAATATCAATGTCGCCTGCCCGCAGGAGGGAATCTCCAAGGCGGAGGTCATGTACGAGTGCACGGTCGAGGGCGGTATTACGCGAATGATGATGCTCGTAAATGATTACGAATCGCTCCCGACCGTCGGATCGGTGCGCTCCTGCCGCGAGTATTACCTTGATTTCTCTTCAAACCATGACGCTATTTATGCGCACATCGGCGGAAGCGAGGAGGCATATACAAATATCTATAACCGTCAGCCCGACGAGCTTGACGGACTGCGCGGGGATAACTTCTATTTCCGTGATCCCGAGCGCCGCGCGAATATGGGCATGGAGCACAGCGCAATGGCGAACGGCGAGCTGCTCAAGGCGGCTATCGAAAAGCGCGGCTACGATACCGAGATGGCTGCCGATACCGACACGAGCTTTAACTTTATTCCTTATACAGAGCCGCAGAACGCGACCGAGGACGGAAAGAGTGCCGAGAAGATTGTTATTCCGTATACCGGCGTGCATCAGCCTCGCTACGAGTACGACAAGGAAACAAACAAGTACAAGCGTTGGCAGTTTATTGACTGGGCTCACATCGACGGCACAACCGGCGAGCAGATATCGTTTACGAATGTGCTTGTTATCGCCTGCCCGCACGAACTGCGCCACGACGAAAAGAACCATATCAACGTATATACCACCGGCTCGGGAGACGGTCTCTTCATCTCGGGCGGTAAGTACATAAGCATAAAGTGGACCAAGGACGGCGTTGATGAGCCACTCCATCTCTTCCGTGAGGACGGTTCGCCGCTGCTGCTCAATTGCGGAACTACCTTTGTCAATATCATGTCTCCCGATACCATGGCTGCCATGACGATTGAATAATAAAAAAGAAAAAGAGAGAAAACAAGATGGAACTCAAGGGAAAGAAGATCAACTTTTTAGGCGACAGCATTACCGAGGGTGTCGGTGCTACCGATCCCGAGGCGATGTATGTCAACATCGTAAAACATGATGCAGAGCTCGCAGAGGCGCGCAACTACGGCATCAGCGGAACGCGCATAGCGCGTCAGTCGAACGACGAGGGCTCGGCATACTGTGATCGTTATAAGAAGATGGACGACGACGCGGATGTTGTTGTGGTTTTCGGCGGCACTAATGATTACGGTCACGGCGAAGCACCCATCGGTCTGTCCACCGACCGTACAGGTGATACATATTACGGTGCATGTCATGAGCTTATTCGCGGACTTATAGAGAAGTATCCGTCTGCGACGATAGTCGTTATGACACCCATCCACCGCGAGAACGAGGATGCGCCGAGCATGGGCAACGGCAAGCCGATGCAGCTTTATGTAGACATTCTGCGCGAGGTCTGCGAAAAGTATTCGGTTCCCGTGCTTGATCTTTGGGCAAGCAGCGGAATCGTTCCCGATGTCCCGTCGAATAAGGAAAAGCTCTGTCCCGACGGACTCCATCCCTGCAACGAGGGCAACCGCATAATAGCCTCCCGTCTGATAGGCTTCCTGCGCGCTCTTTGATCTCACCCGAACAGAGTACTCCGGGCTTTACGAGGCTCTGCATTCTTCGGATGCCGATACAGAATTAACCTATTCGGGGCGCGGTACGGTCTATCCACCGCGCCCTGTCTCACGAAACGGAAAGGCTGAACAATGTCACAATTCAATTATTATCCCGAGAATTATACCATGCTCTGCGATTTCTACGAGCTGACTATGGCTAACGGCTATTTTGTCAAGGGCATGGCTGACCGTATCACATACTTTGATATCTTCTTCCGCGAGATACCGGACGGCGGCGGATTTGCCATTGCCGCCGGTCTTGAACAGATCATCGACTATGTAAAGAACCTTCACTTCACCGAGGATGATATCGAGTACCTGCGCGACAGAGACTGCTTTGATGAGAGGTTTCTCGAGATGCTCCGTAATTTCCGCTTTACCGGCGATATATGGGCTGTTCCCGAGGGCACTCCGATATTTCCGAGCGAGCCGGTCATAACCGTACGTGCTCCCGCATATCAGGCGCAGTTTATTGAGACTTATCTGCTGCTCGTGTTCAACCACCAGTCGCTTGTGGCTACAAAGGCAAACCGCATTGTCCGCGCCGCAGAGGGCAGACCGGTCAGCGAGTTCGGCTCTCGCCGCGCTCAGGGCGCTTCTGCAGCTATCCTCGGCGCGAGAGCCGCATATATCGGAGGCTGCTCGAGCACCGCATGTGCTATTGCGGACGAGCGCTTCGGCATTCCCGCTGTCGGCACAATGGCGCACTCGTGGGTGCAGATGTTTGACAGCGAGTACGAGGCATTTGATTCCTACTGCAAGCTGTATCCAAATGCTGCGACGCTGCTTGTCGATACGTATAATGTGCTCAAGAGCGGTGTACCTAACGCCATCAAGGCATTCAAAGCGAACGGCATAACAAAGTGCGGCGTTCGTATTGACTCGGGAGATATCACATATCTTACACGTAAAACGCGCAGGCTGCTCGACGAGGCGGGAATGACCGACTGCAAGATAGTCGTTTCCAACTCGCTCGATGAGTACATTATCCGTGATACCATTCAGCAGGGGGCGTGCATCGACTCGTTCGGTGTCGGCGAGCGCCTTATCACATCTAAGAACTCGCCCGTTTTCGGCGGCGTTTACAAGCTCGCGGCTATCGAGCGCGAGGATGGAACCATTGTTCCGAAGATCAAGATAAGCGAGAATACCGCTAAAATCACAAATCCCCATTACAAAAAGCTCTATCGCATTTATGAGGGCGACAGCGGAAAGGCGATAGCCGACCTTATCACCGTACACGACGAGGTTATCGACACGAGCAAGCCGCTCGAGCTGTTCGACCCCGAGCATATCTGGAAGCGTAAGGTGCTCGAGGATTACCGTATCGAGGAGCTGCAAAAGCCTATCTTCCTCGGTGGTAAGTGCGTCTATGAATCTCCGACAGCGTCTGAGATCCGTGATTATTGCGCGGCTCAGCTCGATTTGCAGTGGGACGAGGTAAAGCGCTTTGAAAATCCGCATAATTACTATGTTGACCTTTCTCAGAAGCTCTGGGATGTAAAGCAGGCGCTGCTCTCCGGCAAATATAAGGCATAAGAGCGCAGCTGCCGGCGGCTGCATGACCGAAATATAGGCTATTCTGCTCAGTTGTTATGATCTTGTATGCTGCGGCAGATTTTCTGTCGGATATTTTGCCTCTCGGTTGACAAAATCGTTTCCCTTGTATATAATATTATTATAGAACTGAGCCGGACGATCGCGTGGTATTATGCCGAAAGGTCGTATCATGAGGAAAGTCCGGGCTCCATAGGGCAGGATAACGGATAACGTCCGCCGAAGGCGACTTCCGGGAAAGTGCAACAGAAAAGAACCGGATGCTTATGCATCTAAGGGTGAAAAGGCGAGGTAAGAGCTCACCGGCATTGTGGTAACACCGTGCAAGTGTAAACCCTATCCGGAGCAACACCGTTTGTGGGAGCAGCGCAAGCTGATGTCTGCCCGACAGAATCCCATGGGTGGCGAGGATCGGCGCGGCAACGCGACGGCAAGATAGATGATCGTCAGCGCTTCGGCGCTTACAGAACCCGGCTTACAGGCTCAGTTCTTGGGGTTGTTAAAAAATTCGTTTTTTAACGGCCCCGTTTTTTACGAAGCAGTTCATATTTTATTCCGACCGAAGGGTCATAACGGAGTTATACCATGTATAATTGTGTTGAGAATACGGATTTCCGAGGCAAGAGCTGCTCGGTATGCGGCATAGGTATATCAAATTATCCGCTTATAGATTTTCTGCTCTCGCGCGGTGCATCCGTTGTTGCGCGCGACCGCAAGAGCGAGGCGGAGCTTTCCTGCGCCGCTGCTCTGCGCGGCAGAGGTGTGGAGCTTCGCTGCGGAGAGGACTATCTCGACGATATAGAAGAGGACTATATATTTCGTGCACCGGGCATTCGATATGATGTCCCCGGCTTTGTCCGCGCGGTGGAGCGCGGCAGTATTCTGACGAGTGAAATGCAGCTGTTTTTCGAGCTTTGCCCGTGCCGGATCATCGGTATTACCGGCAGCGACGGAAAGACCACCACAACAACTCTTATATCAAAAATTCTCGAGGCTGCGGGATACCGTGTCTTTGTCGGCGGAAATATCGGAAGGCCGCTGCTTCCCGAGCTCGGAAATATGACCGAAAACGACTATGCGGTCGTGGAGCTGTCGAGCTTTCAGCTGCATACAATGACTCTCTCGCCGGATATCGCGGTAGTTACCAATATTTCGCCGAATCACCTCAATTATCATAAGGGGATGGAGGAATATATCGCCGCAAAGGAGAATATTTTTACCCACATGCGTCCCGGCGGCAGACTTGTACTTAACGCAGAAAACGATTATACCCGCGATATGGCAAATCGCGCAGCAGAGGGAACGGATCTGCTTTTCTTCGGTAAGGGCGGCGATATATGCGAGCGGGACGGATACATAACGTCAGGCGGAAAAAGGATACTTCGCTGCTCGGATATTCTTCTGCCGGGACACCATAACATTGAGAACTATATGGCAGCCGTCGGCGCGCTGCGAGGTATCGCGGATGCCGATGCTGTGCATACCGTTGCTGTAACCTTTACCGGCGTTGAGCATCGCTGTGAGCTTGTCGGAGAGAGGAACGGTATCAAATATTACAACAGCTCCATCGATTCTTCACCTACGCGAACGCTCGCGGCGCTCGGAAATTTCGCCCCGCGCAGTATAGTTTTGATCTGCGGCGGTTACGATAAGCATATACCGTTTGAGCCGCTTGCCGCTCCGATATGCGATCGCGTTCGCGCTGCCGTCATGACCGGTGCTACCGGCGAGGAGATATATAAGACGGTCGAGACAGAAGCAGAGCGCAGACGCGGACTCGGCGAGACTGTTCCGGAGCTGTATCTTTGTCCGGATTTTGACGAGGCTGTACGCAAGGCTGCCTCCGTCGCACACTGCGGGGATGTCGTGCTGCTCTCGCCTGCGTGCGCGAGTTTTGATGCGTTTCCGAATTTTGAGGTGCGCGGCAGACGCTTCAAGGCGCTTGTGGCAGATATTATAGGTAATTGATCTCTGCATTGATTGTGCATATGCAGCTGCACTTTTGCGGCGGCGCGCAGAGTCGTGCCGCCGTACTGCGCCCAAGCCATACCTCAAGACGTGTCTTGAGAATACAGCTATATCGAACTGCAGAAAGCAGTCGCTAAAGAAAAGTATACTTAAATCGACTCAGGCAGGATATGTGCGCGGCTGTAAACTGTGACAAACGTAATAAATCGACAGGTATATAATAATCAAAAAGAAAGGACAAGCCCGCACGGCTTCGGAAACAAAACAATGTCTGCATCCGATTATAAGGCTCTCGGCGAGCGGCTTACTGCGCTGCTCGACCGACTGACCGATATAATGAGTGTCTCCGGCTATGAAAAGCAGAGCGCTGCCGCATATGCGGAGCTTGTTGCGCCCTATTTCGACAGTGTGGTCGAAACACCGCTCGGCAGTCTTATCTGCCGCAGAAGCACCGGCGACGGCTGTCCGCTGCTTCTTATCGACTGCCATGCCGACGAGATAGGGATGATGGTACGCGAGATAACCGACAGCGGCAGAATCAGATTTTCGCCGGTCGGCGGGCTTGACCGCCGCGCTATTGTTGCCGAGTCGGTCAGAATATACGGCAGGGGCGGCACGGTCCCTGGAATCATATGCGCGCCGGAGCGCGGCAAGGATGCCGATTCGCTCTGCCCGATCTCCGAGCTTGAGATAGAGACCGGATTGTCCGCCGAGCAGCTCGGAGAGCTTGTATCGGTCGGCGACGCGATAGGGTACGAGGGAAATCGTGCACTGCTTCCGGGAGAGTATATCTCGCGCGGAATAGATAACAGCGCTTCCATTGCTGCCGCCATAGGCGCTGTTCAGCTGCTCGGAGACGATCTGCACGGGTGGAATATCGCGGTGCTGCTTTCCTCCGGCGAGGAAACGACTGCGCGCGGTGCGATAACCGGAGCATATGCTCTCGATCCGGACTATGCCATTGCACTTGACGTCGGCTTTGCTCGTGTACGCGGTACAGAACCGTCCCGAACTCTGAGGACCGGAGGCGGAGCATCACTCTCATATTCGGTGCTGACCGATCGAGCCCTGACCGATGCGATCATATCCCGTGCGCGCAGCGCAGGCACACCTATACAGACTATCGTAGAGACCTCCGGCACGGGGACCGACGGCGATGCTATCATCAGCCTGCACGACGGTATTCCCACCGCTGTGCTCAGCATTCCGGAAAAGAATATGCACACACCGTCGGAGACCGTGAGCATTGATGATATTGTTCTGACTGCGAGAGCTTTGCGTGATTTTATTGCAGGCGGTACGGAGATATAGTTTTGACAGACGTGCTTTTTCGGGCGCGGCGATGCATATGCGGTAATAAGAATATGCATTTATTTTCATGAAAGGAAGTTCCTCTCTCGGGAGCATGTGGAATATATGAACGAACGTATTCTGTCTGTATTCGGGCAGCTGAGTGCTGCATTTGCGCCTACCGGCTGCGAGCATGAGCGTATCTCGGTAATATCCGGATTGCTATCCGATGTCGGAGTTGATTTTTCGGTTGACCGCCGGGGCAGTCTTACCGCAGTTCTGCACGGCAGAGAAATCGGCGCAGGACTTGCTTTCGTTACTCATGTAGATTCGCACGGAATGATGGTTACTTCGGTATCGGAGAACGGTATCTCGTTTGAGCCGTCGGCTGATCTCTGTACTGACACGGTATACGGAAAGCTCGTTACGCTCGGTACCGCCGATCGCCGTACAGACGGCGTTGTTTGCGCCGTTCCGCTGCATCTTACCTCTCGGCGCGATGCTCTTAAAATACCGGATTGCTGTGATATGTTTATTTCTGTGGGCAATTCCGATGTGCAGGAAAGCATGGCAGATTCCGACGACCGTATTTCTTCCGAGAGTGGAGTGAATTCGGCATGCGGAGTAAATCCCGATTGCTGCGCAGACGGTAAGCACCCGGGTATCTCCCCCGGAGATTATATCGCAATAAAACCGTATGACACCGTACTCGGCGAGCGTCTGCTCGCATCGACATCGACCGAATCGTGCGGAGCAGCCGCATCTATGCTTGCAGTGCTGATCGGATTGTCCGAGGAGGGCTTTGTTCCTCGGCGGGATATCAGCTTTATATTCGCCGTCGGCGGAAAATCAGCCGTACCGGATGCGGTCTGTGCCGTTCGCTCGGCGATGCCGAGCGCTGCGATATATGTAGCTGCGGCAGCTGAGCATTCCGAGGATGGAATTATTATCCCCTGCAAGCTCGGCAGAGCGGTATGCGCCCCCGAGCTGCGCGCAGATATAGCATCCGCCGCCGAGAGAATAGGCGCGGCCTACCGTGTAACCGCGGAGCTTGAAGCTCCCGTGCCGCTGCGTGCTTTACAAACCGTCGGTGCCGGTATTTTCGCGGCGGTCATAGCAGTGCCTACCGAAATGCCGAATGCCGCAAGGCAGATATGCTCGATCGCTTCGCTCGAGGCGGCAGCGTCGGTAATATCGGCGATAGCCGAGTCGGACATGCTCGGCTGCGGTTGAATTTTGCCCCGATAAGCTCGCAAGATCGCAAGATCGCGTACCTATCTCGACATGCTTATCCTATAACGGGAAAATGTCCGCAAATAATAATATTTAATTTTGGAGATTTATATAAATGGTTATTTCCGAAGAACTTAAACAGCTCAGAGATGAGGCGGAGGCAGCGCTTGCTCCTCATTTCGCAGAGGTCGATAGGATCTCGACCGTATGCACCGAAAAGGTGCTCGAGGCATTTCAGTGCCATCGAGTAAGCGAATCGCATTTTGCTCCCACGACCGGCTATGGCTATGACGACAAGGGCAGAGATACTCTCGATGAGATATATGCAGAGGTGCTCGGCACAGAGGCGGCATTTGTCCGTCACAGCATTACTTCCGGCACACACGCGCTGACGATCGGACTTTTCGGACTGCTTCGTCCGGGCGACACACTGCTCTCTGTCACCGGAAAGCCGTATGATACGCTCGACAGCGTTATCGGGATCGTAGATGGCGAGAGCGGAATGGGCAGCCTTGCCGAGTTCGGCGTTAACTTTAAAAAGGTGGATCTGCGCGAGGGTGTGTTTACCGATGCCGCTCCGGATCATCCCGTTTCCGATATCGTCGATCTCCCTGCGGTAGAGCGTGCTCTCGCAGAGGACAAGCATGTCAAGGTCGCGTTCATTCAGCGCTCCAAGGGCTATCTTAATCGCCCGACGTTGACCGTCGCACAGATAAATGAGCTTATCGATTTTATCCGTGCGCGTTCCGATGCATACATATTTGTCGATAATTGCTACGGTGAGTTTACCGAGGAGACCGAGCCTAAGGCAGACGTCCTTGTCGGTTCTCTTATCAAGAATCTCGGCGGCGGTATTGCCGAGAGCGGCGGATATATCGCAGGCTCGCGCGAGGCTGTCGATCTCTGCGGTTACCGTCTTACCGCTCCCGGCATAGGACTCGAGGGCGGAGCGACGCTCGGAACGACTCGCAGCCTCTATAAGGGGTTGTTTTTCGCGCCGCATGTCGTTGCTCAGGCCATCAAGACGGCTGAGTTCGCCGCATATATCTTCGAGCGCCTCGGCTGCTCGGTCGAGCCGCGCTACGATACTCCCCGCAGCGACATAATCCAGCTTATCCATCTCGGCAGCGCAGAACGCTTGTGTGCATTCTGCCGCGGTATTCAGAAGGGCTCTCCTGTCGATTCCTTCGTATCACCCGAGCCGTATCAGATGCCCGGATATACCTCTCCGGTGGTCATGGCGGCGGGCGCGTTCACGCAGGGCTCGTCCATCGAGCTTTCCGCGGACGGTCCGGTAAGACCTCCGTACACCGCATATCTTCAGGGTGGTCTTACATATGAGAGCGGAAGATACGGTATTTTGACTGCTGCTCAGTATTTTCTCGACGCCGAAAAGTGATCCTCGTGCAATTATTTAAATAAATAAAAAATGCCGGATAAGCGATAGAAGTTTTGGTCTTTCGCTTATCCGGCTCTTCTTACAAATATCTCCCCACGAGCTCTGTGCGGTATTTCATCACCAATGCCGCGCGGTTGTCAAGAGGTAAATTCAGATTTTTTTATTCTGTCTGCGGGTTTGCTTTTTTCTTGATCTGCTCGGCGCGGGCAGCAGCTGTTCTATGAGACTGTCACATAGAGCGTCGATAGATGCATAGTCCATTGTATTGCCGTATATCCTCTCAAGCTCAAAGTGCGCATCGCGTGCCTTTGACAGCCGTTCGGCGGCGAGCTCGGTAAAGATATTTGCAGCCGAATCAAGATAGCAAAGCGCCCGCTCGGTCGCCTTGTCGGTGCAAAGCAGCTTTCTGCAGCCGAGCATGCGTACTCCGCGCTCGCGTGCGATATCCTCTCGCAGCGTTACCGCGATATTTCCCGCTCTTAAGACACAGGCATTACCGCTCGGCGCGTCAAGTCCGACGGTATGAGGAATGCCGTACACAGTCAGCAGACGGCTGAGCGACTCGAGCAGCAGTGAGGCGACTCCGTGCAGGTCGCGCAGCGCGATCACCGTTTCGGCATCCTGCTCAAGCGTTGTTCGGTATACATATCCGTCCATGCCGAGAGCACCTACTATTACCTGAGCTGCATTCGGTATCTCAGCGCAAAACGGCGGTATGCATATCTCGGCGTCATAGGCGGATTTAAGCCGCGCTGATACTTTTCCTTTTGTATTTTCTCTATCTTTCCCGACGGAAGCCGCTATTTCCCGGGAAATACCTTCGCCGCTTTTCCCGTCGCATGTGCCGCCGCGCACACACCTATTGCCGCTATGCGCGGTACCGGATTTCTTTTTGCTCGCGTGTGCTGTAATAATTTTTCGTGCGAGCTGTTTTGCGTTGCTTTCGAGAGCTTTTGTATCTATACAGCTGCCGAGCAGCTCAAGCCTCAGCAGACTCGCTGTGCCAGCCATACCGAGGTAACGATATGCACCTCGGTATGCTTCTGTTTTCTTCTCGGAGAGCAATATTATTTCGTCCTGATGATCACGCAGCATCTTGCTGTCCCAGTATGCGCCGAGGTCGATAAGATTATCCCGCCAGCCGGGTGCGTCTGCCGCCTCCTCGTGAGGTGCCGTACCGTCAAACATAGCAATGCCGAGAGAGGGAAGGACTATGCCGTCAAGCGAGCCGGGGTCGGATGAGCAATCGTAGTATTCGACCTCGAGCCCGCGCTGCTCCGCCTCGTGTGCGATGCGCCGCATAAGAGTTGATTTCCCGCAGCCGGGACCGCCCTTGATTATGTATCTGCGCTCCTGTGCAAAGCAATCGCGATAGTGTGATACGAATCCGCCGTAGCTGTTCATAGCGGCAAAATATTCTTTTTTCATAGAAAGAGACCGTTCCTTTCACATATATATACCATGTACATAGTATGCATAACGGAAAGAAACGGTCACATATTTTTCAGTCGATCAGTATCGGTTTTGTCTGAGAACCTCAAATGAGAGTATAGCCGCAGCGGAAGCCGCCGAGAGTGCCTCGGGAAAATCTCTGCCGTAATCGAGTCGAACTATCTCGTCGGTCACGGCTTTCAGGGTGCGGGATATTCCTCTCTTTTCGCCGCCGATTATCAGCAGAAGAGGGTAGTGCAGGTTCGCGTCATATACCGATACCGAGTCGTTAAGGTCTGTGCCTATTATGCGGAACCCGGCAGAGCGGAAGATACGTGCAGCATCCTCACCGGAGGTGGTCGCAATATCGGCAAGCTCTGATGCGCCTGCACTTGAGCGGCATACCGTTCCCGCGGCACTGAGCCAATTACGGGGAGATAGGACTATTCCGTCGACTCCTGCCGAGTAGACCGAGCGCAGCGCATAACCGAAGTTATAGGGATCCTCGATACCTTCTATCATGACATAAAAGCCGAGTTTTCTTGTTCGCTTGATAAAATCAGCATCGAGTGCAGGATAATAGCGCGGCTCGCAGTAGGCAATAATACCGCCGTGTGTGCTGCCGGAGGCTGCAGCATCTATCGCCGAGCGCGGCGCAGTGCACAGCTCAAAGCCTAAGGCGGCAGAGCGCGCTCGAAGCCATCCGAATTCCTTTCGTAAGCTCTCCGCGCGCTCCTCGGCGACAACGATGCGCTCTATGCGTCTCGGGCTGTACCCGGTCTCGGCTGCAATGAGCAGCGCCCGGACCGAGACTATGCCTTCGAATTGAATAAGATCGGATGATTTTTCGTTTATCTGCATTTTGATTTTTCCTTGATTATTTTGATTTTGTTCCGTGCCTGCATAAGTGATGGCTTCGTCTCACTATGCGCTGCTGCCGATATTGCGTTTCGGTCAATTATTCGTGCCGCAGCCGCTTTGAGGGCTTTTTTTATTTAGAGAGCTTTTCGGTTTCGATAAGGCACTCGAGATAGCCCTCGCGCACGCCGGAGGTACAGTGATGGACCGTATCAAGGTCGGCTGCGTCCGCGATCGCGCGCAGTGCAATGATCCCCGGAACGGCGGTCGTCAGGCGGTCGGGTACAAGCAGCCCTATCATTGCTGCCGTATCCGCATTCCGATATGCGTCGGCATAACGCTCGCATACCCGCTCAAAGGCTGCGCGTGTGAGCATACCTCGTGATGGTTCGTTGCAGCCGGTACGATAGGGGAATCGTTCGCTTCCGATCTCGATAAAATCCGCTGTTTCCTTATTTTTTATCGCTGCAGAGCTGTTGTCGGCTGCCGCGAGGCGGAAGAGCACGCGGGCACTCCCGCCGACAAGAAATCCGTCGCCGCCGTTCATATTACCATTCTCGGGCTTATGTTTATTGCTGCGGTTCAGTATTCCGCATGCATCTACCGCATCGCGGACACAGCTGTATATTTTTCGGCTCTCGTCCGCGTTCGGAAATCTGCCGCTCCGGATGAATCGGTCTCTGAGCAGAACACAGCCGAGCGGTATGCTTACCGAGTCGGTCGGTTCGCTGTGCTCGAATCGGATAAGCTCGCAGCTACCGCCTCCGAGATCGATGGTCAGTCCCTGCTCGGCGTCTCCGAGCTCGCGCTTCATACCGAGAAAGCTCATTCGCGCCTCATCCTCACCCGACAGAACATCTATATACATTCCGGTCCTGCGGAGTATACGCTCGCACACTTGATCTGTATTGCTGATGTTGCGCAGGCTCGCGGTCGCAAAGGCATGGAGCTCGTTGCAGCCGTGTGCCTCCGCATCCTTGCGGTATTTCAGCAGCAGCGCGGTCAGCAGCTCTACACCTCGGTCGGTAAGAGCGCCGTCACTGCGGTGCCCGGCAAGCCCGAGTGTGGAGCTGACGGCATAGACAAGGTTCATACCGCCGTCGTCGCTTCGGTCAAAGATGTTCATCTTAACGGTGTTTGAGCCGATGTCGGTAACGCAGTAAAGCATGGCGTCCCTCCGTGTATACTTTATGCTATAATTATACCTATGCATTGTCTGTTTGTCAAGGAACAGTGCATTGACGTTATGCTCTGAGGTATGATCCGCGCAGTGTGTATTTGCGCATATACTACCGACAATTCTTCGGAATTTACTTTTGTTTTGACGCAAAAGAGCTGCCGCATTCCGAAACGGCTATTTGAAAGGTGCTGCGCTTATTGTTGGTGTATTCCGCGTATATGCCGAGCGGTGCGAAAGCTTGGGATAGTATTCTTTCACATGCCCTCGCGCAGCTTTACGAGCGCACGCTTTTCAATTCGGCTGACATAGGAGCGTGATATACCGAGCTTCGCTGCAATCTCTCGCTGAGGCATTCCGCGCCTGCCTCCGAGACCGTAGCGGAGAACTATTATTTCGCGCTCGCGCGGCGTGAGCAGGGTGTCAATACCGCGCAGAGCCCGTTCGATGCCCATTCTGCGGTCGAGATCCTCGGCGATGGTATCCTTAACGCTGATTATATCCATGTATGTAAGCGGATTTCCGTCCTTGTCGGTGTCTATCGTATCTCCGAGCGGAACCTCATAGCATAGCTTTTTTCGCGAGCGAAAGTACATCAGTATCTCATTTTGCAGACACTTACTCGCATAGGTGGCAAAGTGTGTTCCGCAGTCGGGGCGAAAGGTATCGACCGCCTTTATCAGCCCGATAGTGCCGAGCGACATTAGGTCGTCCTGATCTGTTCCGCATGAGCCGTATTTTTTTATGATATGTGCGACGAGCCTCAGATTATGCTCTATAACGGTGCGGCGTGCCTCCTTGTCTCCCTGCGCTATCAGTGAGAATAAGCGCCGTTCCTCTTTCGGAGCGAGCGGCGGAGGAAAATTACCGGGTGAGCTGACGCGCAGTGAAAAAAACGAAAAACGCCCAAGCAGTGTCGGAAATGTGCTGCCGAGCAAGCCTAATAGGTGTGAAAAGAACTGCATATAATGCCTCCTGCTGATTTTGTGCGGGCGGGCGTGCCCATCCCTTGCATTATATGCGGCGAAAAAAAGGAATTTCCCGCAATGTGACGGGAAATTCCGAATTTAAGTATGGACTGCATGTTCGATCGGCGCTGACAACGGTGAGCGGTTTCTCCGGCAACAGCTGCTTCAGTCCTTCGGGTAACGCTTTCTCGGCGGATCCTTCGGATAGCGCGAGCCGGGAGTTTCGGCTGTCATGCGGTTTCTGCGTCTGCCGGCGCGGAAGATGAGCAGGATCAGGCACAGCACCAGTACGAGTGCTGACGGCATTATGTATATGAGCGGCAGACTGCGCAGAGGTGCTTTAACATTTGCCGTGCGCTCGGCGGCGAGGTAATTTCCAAGATATCCGTCCTCATAGCGTGTTGAGAGACCTGTGGGAGAGGATATCATCATCGTAGGCGAGCCGATGTATTCGCCGTTCTCGCCGCGCAGCATTATGACCATACGGTCTGTCGTTTTCAGCGCGGGATAATCGGCGAGCGGAAGGTTGATTTTATTCCATTTGCCCGGCGTTAACGAGCATACCGAGCTTATATAACTGCTGCCGCTGTATAGAAGAATATCAAGCTCGACCTCGGTTACCTCCTCCGGCAGCTGCGATACAAAGGCATCGAAGCTGAGATAATCAAAGGGCGAGAGATCGCGCGTATATTCAAATGCGGAGCGAATGCAGCGGCGCGACGGCTCGGTTATATCCTCAAGCTTGGCAACAAGCGCGTTTTTATGACCGAGAATATCCGAGACTGAGAGCGATACACAGCCGATACCGGCGCGCCAACCGTCTGCCGTTGTACCTGACAGGGAGAACAGCTCGGCTGAGCCGAGATAGGTCGGAGCCTCGGCATTGCTTTTGACAGAGACCGCACACTTTGTGATGAGCGACAACGCATCAACGCCGAAAAGCGCATCCCAGCTTTCGCCGCTTCGGAATATCTCCGCATAGCTGTCGAGGATATCTGCGGCGGATGAAGTATCCATATATGTCAGTACATCGCTCGGTACACGTGTGATGAGCTCGGAGGCGCATATAAATTCGCTCACGAGAGGAGTTCGGCTCCCGACGAGAGAGAGATACATATGCGCAAGCCCTGCTGCGAGCTTGTCTGTGTTTCTGCCCGCATCGCCAGATATAGCATAGACGGCTATGCGGCGCGGTGTATCCGAATACTCAAGCGACGGTGAGAGAAGTATGTCGCAGAGCGAAGGGATATCTTCCCCGGACATCAGGTCGCTGTTTGCCGTCTCTCCCTCCGAGGCATCGGCGGGTACGGTCAGGAATATCGACCATGGCAGCTCTCCGCGCTGTTTTGTTTCCGCAGCAATCGAGGCGAGCAGAAGTGCAGCGGGATAGTTACCGTTTGCATCCGCCGAGAGGCCGCCGCAGAGACGCGAAGCGAGCGGCAGATATACGGGAATAGTGCAGTCGGATGCCGTGTAGGTAAGACGGAGCAGCTCGGCGCATCGCGCAGCATATTCGGGCAGCATTTCTGTCTTTGTGTATTCCTCCGGAGCGTCGGTATCGGCATCTGCGCCGACAACGAAACCGGAGAGTGCAGATTTTTCTCCGTACCGCTCGCTCAGGAGCCGAATTATCGCGGTATATGCCGAGGCGGTCGATTCCGTACGCGTATCGGGCATGAGATAGCTGCCTGAGCCTGCGGCGGTGCAGAGCATGGCGACCTCTCCTCCGCTTGCCGAGGAAATGCGCAGGCGCAGCAGCAGAGATGAGCCCATACCGTCGTATGCCTTTATTTCGCGGTCAAGCTCTGAGAGTCGATCCGAACGGAAATAGTAGTCCTCATCGCCTATCGTGAGCTTGTTCGCGGTCGGCTCTGACGAGAGCAGGGTTGAGATATCGAGCTCAAGCGCGGCACAGCCGGAGCCGAGCATTGCCGCATCGGTGGGATCGCCGGAGATGCCCTTGAGCGGTGCGTTCGGCACCGCCTGACGCTCCTTTGACGCGCCGGGAGAAATGCTTCTGTCGCGGAAGACAGTCAGCATTCCGCCTCCGGTACGTATCACCGCCGTAAATTTTTTGGTCATATATCCGTCGGTACGCAGCTTTACCGAAAATGTCTCGCCGACCGCGACCGATGCGGCGGGAGAGAGCGGAGTAAGCGTTGCAGAGTCGCTGCTCTGCCATGAGTCGAGGGCATATATATATATCTTTGAGCCGCCGTATTTTGCGGCAACATCCTGACTGAGCGTACCGGATATCGTTATCTCTCCGGTTCCCGAATTGTACTTACACGAGTCGCAGCTGCCGGCGAGCATAGCGTCAGAGCAGGGGAGTGATCCCGGTATGACGGCAAGCAGCGAGATGTCACCGTTGTCGTCCCCCTCCGTGTTCAAGCGCAGCGATTGCGGTGCTTTCTCGGGGAGAGGAAAGGTATATACGGTGATGTTTCCGCCGACAGGGGCAAATGTCAGCGGTTCATAGGGCGATACCGGACTTCCGTAGCTGCCGTCGGTCATATAAGAGCAGGTAATAGCGGTGAGAGGTGCAGCGGTGTGCATGATATAGACTGAGAGCGAGCTGCAATCGGCAAAGCTCTCGCTGCGCAGATCCTCAAAGCTTATATCCATGGCGGTGTTTGCGAGCGTATAGCGATGCAGTCCATCAAGCGTGGAGGCGCCTGCCGAAATATTGTCCGACAGCGCGAGATATCTCTGCGATGCGTTTTCGCGCGAAAATGCCAGTCCGTCGAGCAGCAGCTCACCGCTGCCGTCCTCTCCGGCATTTTCGACACCTATGACCACGCGTGAAATGGCGGCGGGCGCATATATCGAGCTGTGTACACCGCTGATGTCGGCATATACAGCGTTCCAGCCGTCTCCGCTTACGGTAAAGCGCTCTGTGAAAACGAGGTACTCGGAGACGTAGACCTCAACGAACATCGTCTCGCTCTTACCGGAGCAAAGATTGACCGCAAAGGAGAGGGTGTTTACCGAATGAAAGTCGATGCCGTCGGGATTACCGGAGATCGGTCCCTCGGGTATCACATACTCATCCGAGGACTCAAACTCCGCAAATTCTCGCCGCGCCGACGACTCCGCAGAGTGGGGGTAGCGCAGCGATAAGCAAAGTCCGCCGTAAAGAGAGCGGTAAGGATAGACCGAATCGCCGTTGACGCTCGAGATCTCCATTCTCTCGCTTGTCCAACCGACCGTCTGATTGTCTATTATAAGGTCGGTGCTCGCCTCGTAGAGCCTGCTGTCCGCATTGCTTATAACGGTCACATGCTCGCCGCGGCTGACACCGAGCAGGGCACTTTCCGCCTCGCGTGCCGTGGCATAGTTAAAGCTGTCCGCGCTATCTGTGTCTGCGCTGCTGACGCTGAGCACCGTCTCCGCACCGATGGCATAGGTGATTGCCGTACCCGACAGCAGCAGGCACAGAGCGAGCAGCACAGACAGCGCCGATTTTATGAGTTTATGAGTATTTTTTGTGTGCATAATTTTGTTCCCCGGAAAAAATCCGTTTGTTTCGTCTATTTTAAAAGTCGGAATCAGTCACTGTTTATTACTTTGTATATGCAGTCTATGCATGCGTACATCCGATACACACTGCTTTACGGTGTTATTGTAGCATTAATTTGTAGAAAAATTGTTAAGAAGCGCGAACTAATTTGCCTGAATTTATAAATTACGGTTGATTCGTTTGTAATTATGTGTTATGATAAGGTCGGAGCGGTAAAAACACCGATGCTGACACATATCGCGTGACCATGCCCTCCGAGCATAACATTGTATACAGAGGAGAATAAACTATGGATAAGAATAAAAAACTGCGTGTCGGTATTATCGGCACGGGCGGAATAGCAAATCCCCATCTCGACAGCTATCTCAAGCTCGATAATGTTGAGGTGGTTGCGGGCGCCGATCTTGTACCCGGAAAGGCGGAGGAATTCTTCCGCGCACACGGTCTCGAGGGCATTCACTGCTATTCGAGTCACAAGGAAATGATAGACAATGAACCCGATCTCGATGCAGTTTCGGTCTGCACCTACAACCGTACACACGCAGAGTGCTCTATCTACGCGCTTGATCACGGTCTGCACGTTCTGCTTGAGAAGCCTTTCTGCGTTACTATAGACGAGGCTAAGGCTATTATGGAGGCGGAGAAGCGCTCGGGCAAGATTCTGACTATCGGCTTCCAGCCACGCTTTGACGCAAATATGCAGATGATAAAGAAGATAGTTCAGTCCGGTGAGCTCGGAAAGATCTACTACATTCAGACCGGAGGCGGCAGACGCCGCGGTATTCCGGTATCGCGCGGCAATACATTTATTCGTGACGATACGGCGGGAATAGGTGCTATGGGTGATATCGGCTGTTATTCGCTCGATATGGTGCTCAACGCTATCGGATATCCGAAGCCCCTCACCGTTACCGGCTATACCTCCTCCTTCTTCGGACGTGACCCCGAGACCTACATGAACTGCGGACACCCCGAGTTTGCGAAGGAGTTCGGAGTTGATGATTTCGCAGCAGGCTTTATACGTCTCGAGGGCGGTGTGATACTCGATTTCCGTATCTCGTGGGCTATGAATATGGATACCCCCGGTGATACCCTCATTCTCGGTACCAAGGGTGGTCTCCGCATTCCCTCGACCGATTGCTGGAACGGCTCCGTCGGCGGTCCTATGAAGATATACAAGACCGTTGCGGGTGCCGAGACCGAGATGGTCATACCGATCATAAACGACGGCACCGATCTGTTCGCACGTAAGGTAAGCGCCTTTGTTGATGCGATTGTCGAGGGCGGCACCTCGCCCATCCCCTCGAGCCAGATCGTTATCAATCAGGCTATTATTGACGGAATCGTTCGCAGCGCGCGCTGCGGTGCCGAGGTAACCGTCGACATTCCAGAGATCGACTGATTTTCATAAGCGATAAAAGCAAAAAGCAATCGGCTTCCCGCTGAGGGTGGTCGGTTGCTTTTTTTAGGTGCGTTAAGCCGATGCTTGTCGGAGCTGATAATTTTTAAAGCAATATAGAAAGCTATGTAGACTTTATTCGGCTGCGCGGTGATACTGCTCGGTCGTATTTGTGTAGATGAGCGAGAGTGTGCCGTCCTCCGATAGCGAGTATGAGAGGGTCATCGGTGCTTCTTCGCCGTCCGCCGTCATAATTATCGCATCACCGCTGACCTTGTACATGCCGTGCTCTATACTTCCGTCGCCGAAAGCGTAATAATCGGTGACGAACGCCGAAGCGGTCGCCGAGCGGTATGCTTCGTAGCTTTCGTAGCCGTATACATCGGCGTAGTAGTCGGCGAACTCGTCAAAGCCGTACTCGACACCGCCGAATATATCGGAGAGTGAGCCGAGATTGTCGTGAACGGTGTGCATGCAGCGGTCAAAGAAATCGGAGAAGTGCTGCTTCGTCGTCTCGATATCATAGTGAAAGTCATAGCTGCCGTCAGATGAGAAGATCGCTTCCTTGACGGTCGTCAGTCCCGATTTGTCGATGAGAGCTATCTCCTCGGCGGTAAAGTCGTAGAATGCGAGAACATCTGATACCGCCTCCTCGTCGAGCGCTATCTCGGTATGCCAGTCTCCGTGCAGCGGAGCCGCCTTATTAACGCATGAGGCAAGCGATACTATTGCCGCGCCGATGAGCAGGGCAGAGATGATTTTTTTCATGGATATGCTCCTTTCGTGAGCCGATATTGTATAGCTATTGTATGCCGGTACATTATTTAAAATGAGCGGGGCGCAACGACAAGCGATGCGCTCCGCTCGAAAGTATAGCATATTTGCATACACTTTGTCAATATTCGGCTGCCGCAGAGCGAAAACATGTTCTTAGCCGATGCTTTGCAATCTGAATCGCTCCCGGCAACAGGTCGCGTGATGCTCTGCGTCCGAAATCATTCGGAGCGGAGAGCGACTACCGGATCCTTTTTCGATGCGCTGCGTGAGGGAATTATGCCTGCAAATAGCGTGAGCAGCACGCTTATTGCAATGAAGAGCAGCGCGAACGGTATCGGAAGCACCGCATTGAGATTTTCAAGATCGGTGAGCGAATGGAGTACAATGTTCACGACAATGCAGAGCAGATAGGTTATGCCCACTCCGATAACACCTGAGGTAAAGCCGATTATCGCCGTCTCTGCATTGAACATGTTCGAGACGTTCCGCTTTGACGCACCTATTGCCCGGAGAATGCCTATCTCCTTTGTGCGCTCCTGAACGGATATAAGGGTTATTACACCTATCATGATGGAGGAGACAATCAGCGATATTGCGACAAATGCTATCAGTACGTAGGTAATAGCATTGATGATAGTGGTGACGGAAGACATTATTATGCCGACATAGTCGGTGTATTTTATCTGTCTCAGCTCGTCGACCGTGTCATTGTAGTCTGATATAGCATCGGTAATGGCATCCTTGTTCTCGAAAGAGTCGGTGTAGATGTTGATGGTTTTCGGTACGCTGCGGTCGATATAGCCGAGCGTCTCGAGAACCTCGTCATGACTCTGCTCGGAGAATTCAAGTGCGGTATCAAAGTATTCCGCGCACTGCTCGTCGCTATAGCTGCCGACAGACTCATCGAAGAGCGCTGCACGTGCGGAATCGTCAAATGCAGCGAGCTGCGCCTCGGCAGCCTGAGAGTATTTTGCGCTCAGCTGCTCAATAAGCGACTTTCTTATCATATCGGTCATTTCGTCGTCGCTCATAGAGGAGATATACGTGCGTACCTCGGCCTCGCCCACCTTCATTTCGGCACTTACATATGATATGACCGCGCTTTCCATATCCTCACGCGACATAGAGGCGAGTGCTGCATCCGCTTGGAGCGCGACTGTCTCTTCCGGTGCTGCCGTTGCGATCTTTGTATACAGCTTTGCACGGTCGGATTCGCTCAAAGCGGCAGCTGCGCTGCGAAAATGCTCTGCTTTTTCCGCCGTGTCGAGGCTGTCTGTATCGGGCTTGAAGGGCAGACCGGTGAGTAGGTCGGTATCGGTATTTTCGAGCTGTGCGGATACAATGTCGGAGGCATCAATCTGCTCTATGATGTAGTCTGTAAGGGCGGATGTATAGGCTATCGAGCCGCTTAGAACAGAGGATATCGCGCCCTCCTTCGGACGGATAATGCCGCTGATATGCAGCTCTTCCGCGTTTGTCCAGAGATATTTTAGTCCTGTGTCGGTATCGCGCAGATCGGTGTAGGTGACAGATCCGTCTGCCGCGGTCTGACGCTCATAGCATGATGAGGGGAGAATAAAGCGGTAGTCGCGTCCCATTATCTCGTCGTAGTCCCATCTCCCGACTGTCTCGTCAATGCTCTCGCCGTTCTTGGTGGCCTCGAGTATCTCGGAAATCGTGTCCTCGGATATGAGACCGAGAGCGTAGAGACTCATTTCATCAAGCTCATTATTTTCGTCGACAACGAGCAGAATATCGTTGTATTCGCTCGGCCAGTCGCCGGTGACAAGCTCGTACTGGTCATAGAAAATATCGGAGAACAGCGAGCCGTCAAGACCTGGCAGCATCTCCTGCCACAGCCTTGTGCTTCCTCTTGAGCTGCTCATCATAGAGGAGAAGATATTGTTTGCTCCGCCTGCCGACATCATGCTTGATACCGCGCTCTCGTCCATGCCGTAGTACTCGGCGAGCATTCTGCGGGTAAGCTCCTCAGTGTCGCTCTTGGTGATACTGCCGTCGATGTTCTCGGTGTATATCTGCGGGTCGAGACCGTAGCCGTACTGTATTCCGGTAACTGCCTCGCGCAGTCCGGTAGTGTCATTTTCGTCCTTGACAGCCGCAGTAAGATACTCGTTAAACGAGCTGAGGTCGTTTTCGGACTCCTCTACTTCGCTCAGTGCGTTTATCATATCGTAGACCATCGACTTTTGATATATCGCGTCGTTTTCATGCGCCTCACCGGATTTTGCATTACCGGTAAAGGTTGTGAGAAGGGTGGTTATATCAACGGTGGTTGATTCAAGGGTGATAGGATAAGAGGAAAGAGTCTCCTCCTGCACAGAGTCGATGAACATCGTCATTCCCTGAGAAACGGCGAATATCAGTGCAATGCCGATAATTCCGATGCTTCCCGCGAATGAGGTGAGAATTGTGCGCCCCTTTTTGGTAAAGAGGTTTTTAAGTGACAGCGAAAATGAGGTCGCAAGCGACATAGACGGTTTTTTTGCCTCTTTGCGCCGCTCCGAGCTGCTTTTAGCCTCGGCATCGGCAAGTCGCTTTGCGTCGGTTGCTTCAAGCTCTGACAGTTCAGTATCGCTCAGCGGTGCCGAATCTCCTGTTATTCTGCCGTCGAGAATGTTGATTATTCGCGTTGAGTAGCGCTGTGCAAGCTCGGGGTTATGCGTTACCATAATAACAAGTCGGCGCTCGGAGATCTTTTTCAGTATCTCCATAACCGTAACGCTCGTCTCTGTGTCGAGAGCTCCGGTAGGCTCGTCGGCAAGGATTATATCCGGGTCGTTTACGATAGCGCGCGCAATTGCCACACGCTGCATCTGACCTCCCGAGAGCTGCGACGGGCGCTTTGATAGCTGTTCACCGAGCCCTACATCCTTCAGTGCCTGCACGGCGCGCTTCCTGCGATCTGACTTTTTAATGCCCGAGAGCGTCAGCGCAAGCTCAACATTCTGCAGTACCGTCTGATGCGGAATGAGATTATAGCTCTGAAATACAAAGCCTATCGAATGGTTTCGGTATGCGTCCCAGTCGCGGTCGGTGTAGCCCTTTGTGCTTCTGCCGCCGATGGACAGGTCTCCCGAGGTGTAGCTGTCGAGACCTCCGATTATATTGAGCATTGTTGTCTTTCCGCAGCCGGACGGACCGAGGATAGAGACAAGCTCGCTCTCGCGAAATTCTATGCTGACCCCTCGCAGCGCCTCGATCTTTCCGTCGCCTGCGGGATATTCTTTTCTTATATCGGTTAATCTGAGCATAATACTCCTTTCACGTGTCGGCTTGGCAACTGTTATAATATGTCATATTAACAGTGTCATTATAAACCTTACAAGTGAATAGTTCATTCTGAATTAGTTAACAATCGTTCGACATATCTATAAAATCGTGCGATTGGATGCGGCGCACGGTCTCTCGAGCATTAAAAAGTCCGAAATAACAGAGCGCTATCCTATCTGCTGAGGATGATGCCGGGATAAAAAAACCCCCGCTCAAGCGTGCGGGGGAGAGATAAACGTATCATTCGGTTTGTGCCGAGGACTCAGTCCTCTCGGAATCAGTCCTTGTCGGACTCATCCTCATCCTCTACCTCGATATCGTCGATCTTTGTATTGCAGTTAGGGCACTCGATGCTGCCGTTGAGCATATCCTCGGTGATATAGATCTTATCGCCGCAGTTCGGGCACTCAAGCTCGTAGAGATCGTCATCGTCATCATCGTCGCAGCAGCAATCGCAGTCGTCGTCATCGCAGCAATCGCAATCGTCGCCGTAGACATACTCCTCTACCTCGCCGAGATCGTGGTCGAGCTCGTCGATGTAGTCAGCCATAACGTCTGCGCGCTCCTCGGCATCGGTGAGATCGTGAGCAAGATCGTCAACAATGTCGATCAGCTTGAGAACGATCTTTCCCATGTCGGAGTCAGCATCAAACTTCATTCCCTCGAGCATACCCCTCAGATATGCAACCTTTTCGATGTTTTCCATGATATTACCTCCGAAAAAAACAAGTTGTCTGCGCCGGCTTTGCCGGGCAGGGAGTCAGCGTCCGCACCTTATGCGCGGGCGAGATATTCGCCGGTTCTGGTATCTATCTTGAGCTTGTCGCCGATATTGATAAAGAGCGGAACCTTGATCTGAGCGCCGGTCTCGAGAGTTGCGGGCTTGGAAGCGCCGGTAGCAGTATCACCCTTGAAGCCGGGCTCTGTGTCGGTAACCTCGAGCTCAACGAACATAGGAGGCTCAACGCCGAATACGTTGCCCTTGTAGGAGATGATCTTGCACATCATCTCTTCCTTGACGAACTTAAAGTTGTCATCGAGCTTGTCGGCGCCGATAGGCAGCTGCTCGTAGGTATCGGTATCCATGAAGTAGTAGAGATCGCCGTCGTTGTAGAGGTACTGCATTTCCTTTCTCTCAACATATGCGTTCTCAAACTTATCGGTCGGGCTGAAAGTACGCTCCGTAACAGCACCGGTAATGACATTGCGCAGCTTTGTTCTTACAAATGCCGCACCCTTACCGGGCTTTACGTGCTGGAACTCAATGACCTGAAGAACATTTCCGTCCATCTCAAATGTTACGCCGTTTTTAAAATCGCCGGCTACTACCATATAATTTTTCCTCCGATTAAATGTAAGAATGAAAATAACGAACTTTTAAATTCAAGTAATTATAACATCTCTGCGACTTTTTGTCAATAGCAAACTACTTATGTCTGCTCTGCTTCCGTCGCAGCCGATTATCTATACACAGAGCTCAATAAGCTCCTTCGGACAGCTCGTGAGTATGCGTGCGCCGCCCTCCTCTATAAGTGCCATATCCTCTATGCGTATGCCGCAGCGACCCTCGATGTATATGCCGGGCTCGACCGTTACGATGTTGCCCGGATGCAGTCTGCGCTCGCCCGCATGCGGCGAAAGATTCGGTGCCTCGTGTATAAAGAGACCTACTCCATGACCGAGACTGTGACCGAAGCATTTTCCGTATCCCGCATCGTCTATTATCTTCCGCGCGATACCGTCAGCCTCGCTGCACAGCATTCCGGCGCGCAGAGCGCTCTCAGCCGCAAGCTGTGCACGCAGTACGGTGCCGTAGATTGTGCGCATTTCTTCATCTGCGCGGCCGATACATACCGTACGTGTCATGTCGGAGCGATATCCGCCGACCTCGGCACCGTAATCCATTGTCAGAAAGCCGTGCTCGAGCGGGATGTTTCTCGGTACTCCGTGCGGGAGCGACGAAGCACTGCCCGACACAGCTATCGTCTGAAAGGCGATGCCGTCAGCACCGCTGCGGCGCATAAAAAAGTCAAGTTCGAGCGCCACATCGGTCTCCGTTCGCTCCGGCGAGATGAACTCGAGTATATGGTCAAATGCCCGCTCGGCTATGCGCTGAGCGCTCTCGATAAGTGCGACCTCATCCGGTGTTTTTACCTCGCGCAGAGCATCGAAGCTGCCGCGTATCGGCTCAAATGTGCAGGCGGGGTACTGCTTTTTCCAACGCTCAAGCTCGGCGCAGGTCATGTATATATCCTCATAAAAAAGTCGCTTCACCTTGCCGTCACGCAGAATAGGCTCAGCGGTTCCGAGGCCGCGGTCGAGCAGTACGGTCTCGAGCGGCTGTGCGATTTTCGCGCGCGCCGCCTCAATATACCGCGAATCCGCAAATACTACGGAGCGGTCATGCATGATGATCGCATAACCGTCGGTATATTCAAAGCCGCAGAGATACCGGATATTTTCGGGACAGGTCAGTATCAGTGCCTCGCCCTTATCTACAAGCGCCTCTGCGCGCCCGACCTTTTCTTCCGTCAGCTTATTATTCACACTTTTCACCTCTTGCTTGTGTACTTTTTCGCAGTGCAGCCCCGCCGTTTTATGGATTTGTGCCCAAGAGCTGCTCGGTGAGCGTTTTCAGCGCGAGCGCATCCTCGGCCTGCGTGCCGTCGGACTCGCATACTATGCTCGGCGTCAGTCCGTATTCGGCTATCGCCTCGGCAAACGGCTCGTAGGGAGGACCGAATTTATCATCCTTAAAGGTGAGATGCTTCTTCTCGCCCTTATCGGTGTACTCTATCTTTGAAAAATGGCAGTGCAGATCGCGGGCATAGCTGTCACCGAGCGTCTCGCCGATGCGATCGAAGACCCGACGGTAGTCGTCCTTTGTTTTGAATGCAGCGCCGAGCTCGCGACAGTTGACGTGTCCGAAATCGACAACGGGGGAGAGTGTCCCGCCGAGCTTGCACAGCTCTATGACCTCTTCTATCGTGCCGAGCTGATTCAGCTTTCCCATCGTTTCGACACCTATGCGAACTCCTGCGGGATTGTTTACTGTCTCAAGCGCTTTATACAGCGTGTCGGCGGCGAGCCTCATAGCCTCATCACGCGATATTTTGGCGGCGCTGCCCGCATGAACGACGATTATATCCGCACCCATTGCAGCAGCAGCATCAACGCTCTGTTGGATATATACGATACTGTGCAGACGCTTTTCGGGATCAACGCCCGAGAGCGAGATATAGTACGGCGCATGCACCGATAGTGCGATGCCGTTTGCACGCGCCGCTTCTCCGAGCTTTCTAAAGCCCTCTTCGCTTCCGCGAATGCCGTTTCCGCCCTGATATTCGTATCTGTCAAGCCCGAGTGAGGCTACAAATGCGGGAGCTTGGAGCGTGCTTTTTCCGCCCGCAGCCGCAAAGCTGAGCGAGTTTCCTGCCGGGCCGAAGGTCGCTTTTTTATTCATGTCTTGTTTTCCTTCCTCTTGTATAGATGCTTCAGGGGTATCTCACCGACGCGTTTCAGGCGTGTTCCGATATCCTTTCTGTCCTTTATCGGGTCGACGAGTATGCAGCGAACGCCCGCTCCGCGTCCCGCACAGACATCGGTAAATATTTGATCTCCGAGCATCATCGTTTCGTCGGATGATGCGCCAACCTGCTCCATCAGACTGATAAGAGCGGTTTTTTTCGGCTTTCCCGCCTTTGATATCGCCGGGTAATGTGTCTGACCGTTATATAGATCCACCCGCGCCGCCTTGTTATTCGAGACGAATGCGAGCTTTATTCCCGCCGCTTCGAGCCTTGCATAAAAATCGAGCGCCGCCTCGGGCGGTGTCGGACTTTCGTAGGGTGCGAGCGTATTGTCGATATCCGATATAACGAATCGAATGCCGCTATCGACGAGCATTTCAGTGTCTATCGCGGCGATATCGTGTACATATAGATCGGGAATGAAAAATGAGAGCGCGCCTCGGCGACGCGTGAGTTTTTTTGTCATATTCGGGTGTCGACCTCGGATCTTCGTAATAATCGTTTGAATAGAGATTGCGGATGTTGTTTACCGAAATGTGCATTTCGGATGTTAGTTTAAACCATCGGAATGCACAGATATCCCCGCCGATGCACGGCAAAACCGACCGAGAGTTCTCGGGTCGATAGGCTCGGGGAGCTGAGCGGTCAGAGTGCTTGTTGAGCAGACCGAGATGTAATATCCTCTTTTTATATAGGTGCGTATCGGATAAATTTTTTCGCCCGATACCGCGGCATTGCCGTCAATACAGAAGCTGTCACGCGGCATGGAAAAGCCGTTGCCTGTCAGCTTCATAAACGCCTCACGACATGTCCAAATTCTGAAAAAAGCATCTGCTATGCTGTCCGCCGTTCTGACGGTCTCTGCGTCGTTCTCGGAAAAGAAACGCTCCGACAGGGCAAGCATTCGCTTGTGCGGCAAATAGCGTGGCTGCTCGATATCAAGTCCGCAGGGGGCTGTTGAGAGCGCGGCTCCCGCAAGCATTCCGCTGTGCGATAATGAAATATACTTGCCCGACAGCGTAGGAGCGCCGAGCTGTGAATATGTTACGGCGCCGTCCTTTTCACGCATTCCCGCAGCAGTGTGCAGCACACAGTCGAGCGCGAGCGACGCCGCAAGGGATAGAGCACGGTCTTTCGGTGCGGAGAGCGCATTATACTTTGCTCGCCGTGCCTCCGATATTCCGGCAGTGAGTCGGACTGAAAGCTCAGGATCATCGAGCAGCGGAGCAGCATCTACGAGACATATAACGGGCTCTCCGGGCTTTTGCATTATGCTCCGGTCGGATGCGCCGTTGCATGAGATGCTCCCAGCCCGTTTTTCTATTGAGCCGTCGGTGTTATTCTGCACGGTCATAGCGTGCGGAGACAGCCGTCACCGATGCGGCAGCTATCGGCATCGGTGCGAGCTTCGCCTGGCCGAAAAGGTAGTACAGTGTGCTGACCGCGCCGCCGAGAATCATAAGAACAGCCATTATCAGTGCGACTATTCTTGATACCGGAGTCCTTTTTTGTCTTTTTTTTACGGGAGCTGTTTTAGGTGTATATATGCTTTGCTTATCTGCCACTTTTGGTACCTCACATTACATTACTGTGTCGGAATAATTATATATTAATACGTAAAACAAATCAAGGCGGAACTGTTAAAAGAAATCGCACAGCCTGCCGCACGTTCATGGGCGGCTCGGTATAATTATCTATCTGCTTCTCCGGTTTCTTTGCGCTCTGCTTGCTTTTCTCTGCGGTAGAGAACGGCGTTCATTACCGTACCGGAGAGTAAGAACAATCCGCAAATTACAGAAAATGCGTCGTGCGTGAGCGAGGCAACGGTGCTGCCAGAGCACATTCCTATATCGGCGGTGATATAGCCCTCGCCGCCGTATTCTATCGAGTCGAGTATAGCGCCGGACGGAGAGATGAATGCAGATATTCCGGTAGATGCAGAACGAACGGTGTATCTGCCGGTCTCGACAGCGCGGAGCACGGCGCTGCGGAGGAGCATCTCGGAGCCTGACTCACCGTACCATGAGTCGTTTGAGAGTATGAACAGAACCTTGCCGTTTTGAGCCGCACGTCTTGCTTCTGAGGAGTAGAGCGAATCGCAGCAAACGAGCACGCCGACGGTGCCTTCATCTGTCGGTATAGAGCTGCTGTCGCTGCCGGAGGTAAGCTCGGTTCCGCTGAGATTCAGCTTCGAAAGCGACGGCATTATACGTTCGAGCAGACCGCCGAGCGGGACGTATTCGCCGAACGGGACGAGGTGCTTTTTGCTTACCGTCTCCTCTCCTATGGTACCGTCGGGCGATACGGCATAGACCGAATTGTAGGTCTTGGTTATGCGGTTTTCATTTTCGTCGTAATCGGTATCCTTGGAGAAAGCGCCGATTATCAGAGTACTTCCGCTCTCTGCGGAAAATTTTTCGAGCTTTCTTGCATACGATTCGTAGTAGCCGAGATCAACGCTGACGGCGGTCTCCGGCCATACGATAATATCCGGTTCGTCTGAATCGGAGGAATATGCGGACAGCTCGAGATAGGTCGCGAGCGCATCCTCGCTTGCCGTTCCGCCCCATTTTTCGGCCGTGCCGATATTAGCCTGAATTATACTGATCTTTTTGCTTTCATCGCTGCCGCCCGCGACAGCCATGTTTATCAGCCCGAATAGATAGCTGAGCAAAACGGTAAACGTGGCGGCGACGACATAGCCGTTCTTCTTTGCCCATCTGCTGCGCTCCTTTTTAGCTTTGACCGTTTCGCCGGGAACGAGCTTTTTGTATCTGCGATGCCCTCCGGCGGCGTAGGGCTGCATCTGACCGAGCTCAGCCTCCGAAAAGCTGCGGAAGCCGAGCGCAAGCATCGACGCGGTGAATACGATAATGAACGCCACAAACGGTGAGCCGAACAGAGCGCTGCCCTGAACGAGCGGCAGACAATCGGTCTGTGTCAGTGCGAGCGGCGCGAGCGGAAACTGCATGGGCAAAAGTCCGATCAGCCATTCGATGAACGAAAAGGATGCAGCGAAGGCTATTGCTTCTCCTGCTCCGCCGAGCCTGACCGACAGCGGATATGCGAGGCGGCATATCGGCGCGCACAGCGCAAGCGGCAGCGCGGAGAGCAGTACGAGCAAGAGCCAGCCGGCAAAGCAGAGAAGTGCTGCCGTCGGACGCGATACAGATGCATATTCCATCGGGTACATGCCGTAGATGAACAGATAACCTATACCGAAATAACCCACGGCGTACATCAGTGCATGTCTGAATAAATAACCGCGTGTGAAGATTATGTATGCGATTATCGAGATCGAAAAATACGGGAGAAAAAACAGAGACGGAAGGTTCAGCGGCAGTGCCGTTAAAATTCCTGATATGAGTGCGAGTATCAGATACATCGGTTTATCCTCGTTTTTGCTTTGTGCGGCTTTTTGCCGCCTGCTGCTTGGTTTTAGAGCGCACGGCAGACTTCGAACGTGTGCTGTTTTTCCGGCGTTTGCTGTCGGCGGAGCGTTTGTGCGTCACGGCATTGTCGCTTCCTTTAAAACTTGAGTTCTTTTCCGGGTGCGTTTCAGCTGCGGCGCGGACGCTTCTTTTAGATTGACTGACGCTTGATGCCTTATCCATGCTGCCTTGGCCTGCAGTCTCTGCGGCAGCTGCTGTCGGCTCATATGCTCCGCGGTACTCCTTGAATTCGCGAAGAAAGGGAATGTGCTCCGGGTCGGCGGGTATCTCATATTTCTTGCCCTCGAGCGAGAGCTTATATGCATACAGCGCCTGATGTGAGTAGCCGCGTGCGCGATCCTCGCGGTTGATGCCGTATTTCCCCTCGCCGAGCAGCGGGTGCCCCGCAGCCTGCATCTGCGCACGTATCTGATGCGTTCTGCCGGTGATTAGAGTTACCTCAAGCAGCGACAGCTCTCTCTCCTCCGCGAGCACTCGGTAGTCGGTTATCATCGTGCGTCCGTTCGGAGTTTTTCGCTCTCCGAAGTGAACATGCACTATGCCGTGCTGTGCGTCCTTTTCCATCCAACCGGTAAGTCGTCCGCGCTTTTTTTCCATATAGCCGTGAACTGCACACAGATAACGCTTTGTAACCTCTCCGGCACGGATCTCTTCGTTTATACGGCGCAGCGCCTCGGCGGTCTTGGCAGCTATAACTATTCCCCCGGTATTGCGGTCGATGCGGTTGCACAGTGCAGGGGTAAAGCTCCGCTCTGTATCAGGGTCATACTTTCCCTCGCGCCACAGATAGGCAAGGACATTGTTTATCAGCGTGTCGCGCTCATCGATACGGCTGCCTCCGCCTGCGCTGTCGTCTCCGCCGTGTACAGCCATTCCGGGTTTTTTGTCGATAAGGATGATCTCTTCATCCTCATAGATTATATCTATGTGCGGCGTTATCGTGCGATACGGCTCGGCTTTCGCTTCTCCGTTATCGGACAGCAGATCATCGGGCAGAAACAGCTGCAAGGTATCTCCCTCGCAGAGCTTTTGAGATATATCGGCTCTGGCGCGGTTCACCTTTATTTTTTTCTTGCGTATTGCCTTGTACATCAGCGACTGCGGCAGCAGCGGCAGACTTTTTGACAGATATTTGTCGAGACGCTGACCGGCATCGTTTTTGCCTATTGTAAATTCTTTCATTTTATTCTCTCGGTCGTTCCTCGGAAATGCCGTTTCATTTCTAAGAACGTAAAGGTTGATTGTTTTCGGAGTATATCCTTTGACCGTTCACCATTCCGCTCGATTTGTGCGTCACAGCTGCTTGCAGCCCTTTACCCGCCACATCGTGCCGGAAAAAGACGGCAGCGAGAGCACCGCTTTGCAGCCGGATCGCCTTATCCCGCCCTCATTACCGCAGCCGCTGAAGCATTCGCTCTCCGAGCAAAGCAGGAGGGTAAAACGCGCGGCGGCATATTCCGGCGGTAGCGTCAGGTGATATGCTGTCGGTGTATCGGAAAAGTTGAATGCCGCAACGATGCGGTCGCCGGATAGCGCTCTGCGTTCTATTACATAAACACAGCTTTCCTCGCCGTGACACTCGAGCCAGCGAAAGCCGCCAGGATCCCGGTCAAGCTCATAGAGCGCGGGCGAATCGAGATATATGTGCGAAAGGCGGCGCATATACAGCGCAAACGAGTCATGCAGCGGATAGTGCAGGATATCCCAATCCATCTCGCGGTCCTCGCTCCATTCGCGAAGCATACCGAGCTCTCCGCCCATAAAAATCAGCTTTGCACCGGGGTGCATATACATATACATGTACATAGCACGCGCCTGTGGAAATTTTGCTTCATATTCGCCGTTCATCTTTCCGAGAACGGTAGCCTTTCCGTGTACCGACTCGTCGTGCGAGAGCGGAAGTATATAGCTCTCGCCGTAGTAGTACATCATAGAAAAGGTCAGGCGATGATAGTCGCGGATGCGGTATTCCGGCGCGGTGCGGAAGTAGTCGAGAGTGTCGTGCATCCAGCCCATATCCCATTTGTAGTCAAAACCGAGACCTCCGTCTTTCGGAGTCTTTGTGACTCCCGTATAGGCGGTGGAATCCTCTGCACATAGCAGACAGTGAGGAAACCTTGCGTGCAGACCGTCGGTGAGTGTTCGCAGAAATGTAACTCCTCCATCGCATATGCCTCTTGCGGGATCGCCGAGCCAATATATTATACGGCTTACCGCATCTACGCGCAGTCCGTCAAAATGAAAATCTTCTAAGAAACTCGCTGCGGCAGAGCAAAGAAATGACCGCACATCGCCGTGTGCATGCATAAAGTTGCAGCTGCCCCATTCGCTGATGCCCACATCTCCGCTCGGGTATTCGTAAAGCGCAGTTCCGTCGAAATGCTCGAGACCGTAGCCGTCAACAGCAAAATGTACCGGGACGAAATCAAGCAGTACACCGATTCCCGCAGCGTGGCATCGGTCGATGAGGAGACACAGCTGCTCGGGCGTGCCGTAGCGTGCGGTAGGAGCAAAGAATCCGGTCGCTTGATATCCCCACGAGCTGTCACACGGATATTCGGCAATCGGCAGGAGCTCAAGATAGTTGTAGCCGCATTCGGTGAGATACGGAACGAGCAGCTGTGCAAGTTCGGCGTAATTGTACAGTCCGCCGTCCGGCTTGCGTCTGAATGCGGAGGCGTGAAGCTCGTAGATATTTATCGGACCGTCAGCGCGCTTAGCAATACTTGCATCGCACGCGGAGCGGTCTGCGTCCGATATACCGGCATGGGTATGTGAATGTCGCTTATCATCGGTGTGACGCTTGCCGCGCGGCATATATCCTTCGCCCGAACTGCGTGCAGACATCCACTCTCCGTCTTGCCACTCATAGCTCGGCGCGGCAGATATTATAGAGGCACCGCCGCCTCCGAGCTCGGCTCTACGTGCATACGGGTCTGCCTTGTCGCGAAGCACACCGTCCGCTCCGAGTACCGCGTATTTATACATCATTCCGCACTCGGCACGCTCGTCGTAGTATTCCCAAACGCCGCCCTCGCCGCGATGCGCAGGACAGGGCTGCCAATTGCTCCATTCACCGATGATGGCTACCGAGCGCGCGGACGGGGCATAGACACGGAAGATATATCCGCCCGCTTCTGCGTGCACGCCGAGATATTTATGTGCATCAAAGCATGTTCCTGTATAAAAGCTGTTAAAATCAAACCTCATATCGCCGTACCCGAATGATCATGTAAGAGTTGTTTTCAGTGTAATAATTTTTCTTATCCCGCCGCAGCTGCGGCAGCTCGGCAAAATATCTCATCGTATTTTATCACAAATATACTGTACAGTCAAGAAAAACAGAGCTGCTTGCAGTCGGAAAAGACTTGATTTTATACGCAGCTTGTGATAGAATCAGCTTGAATAGATTACCTTGTCGCAAGGAGGAATGTTGTATGAAAAACGAGACCTTAGATGTCATTAATTCGCGCAGAAGCATCCGCGCATACAAAAGCGACGCAATACCGAGTGAGCTGCTCGATGCCGTGCTTGAAGCAGGAACAAGCGCACCTACAGGAATGGGCAGACAGTCTCCGGTAATTATCGCGGTCGAGAGCAAGGCATACCGCGATAGAGTATCAAAGCTGAATGCCGCGGTTCTCGGTTCGGATACAGACCCATATTACGGTGCGCCGGTAATTATTCTCGTGCTTGCCGACAGCAGCCGACCGACATATGTAGAGGACGCAAGCTGTGTGCTTGAAAATATGATGCTTGCCGCACATTCACTCGGACTCGGTACTGTATGGGTGCATCGCGAACGCGAAATATTCGACAGCGAAAACGGCAAGCGGCTGCTCGCCGAGTGGAAGCTGCCCGAATCGCTGCGCGGCGTGGGCAGCATAGCTATCGGCTATCCCGCCGTCGAGCCGGATGCGCGCCTGCCACGTAAGGACGGATACATTATTCATGTCTGAGCGACGCAGCACATGCGGGCATGGGCAGCGTTCGGATGCTTGTCCGAATCTCGAACAAGCGGGTATGATCGCCGCGCCGTTTCTTCTCTCACCGTATTATAAGTCATGTATATGGGGAGGGAACAGTCTTGCTCGGCTGTACGGGAAGCGTGCCGACATTCCGCAGCTCGGAGAAACATGGGAATGCTCTGTCCACCCGTCGGGACAGAGTACCGTTGCGAGTGGCTGCTTTACCGGCAGACTGCTCGGCGATGTTTTGTCCGAGTATCCGTCGCTGCTCGGCAAAGAAAACGAACTGCCGATACTGATAAAGCTGATAGACGCGCAGAGCGATCTGTCGGTTCAGGTGCATCCGGATGATGCGTATGCAATCTCGCGTGAGGAACAGCACGGCAAGACCGAGATGTGGTATATCCTCGAGGCGCAGCCCGGCGCGCAGCTCGTGCTCGGATTTGACCGCCCGCTTACACGACAGCTGGTTCGTGAGGCTGCCGAACGCGGTGGGCTCGGGCGATATCTGCGATATGTTCCGGTTAAGCGCGGAGATGCATTCTTGATAGAGCCGGGTACTGTACACGCCATAGGCGGGGGAATAGTACTTGCCGAGATACAGCAGAGCTCAGATGTTACGTATCGGCTGTGGGATTACGGACGTAAGGAAAAGGACGGGAAATTGCGTCCGCTGCATATAGACAGCGCTCTTGATGTTGCGGTACTTGACGGACGCGCGATCAAGCCGCTGTATCGGCATCCTGCCTGCAGCGGCATTACGGAAATATGCAAGACGCAATATTTTTGTGTTACTCGCATTGAAGCAAAGACCGCCGCCGTCGCAGACGGCACGGAGTATTCCGGCACCTTGCTGCCGACGGAAGAGAATTCTGCGTCGGTGCTGCTGTGCATAGACGGCAGCGGAGAGCTTCGCGCCGAACGCGATAATGACCGTAATGCGGGATCATGCTCGGGCTTTGATTCCCGCGACAGTATATCGTTTGCTGCTGCGATAGGCGCGGACGACACATATCAAGCGCCGCACAGCGCTCTTTCGTTTAAATGCGGCGACTGTATATTTGTCCCTGCCGGTAATATGAGGCTGTCTTTAACAGGAGCTTGTGTTTGCCTGCGTGTGAAATTTTAGACTTGCTTTACATTATAAGATTTTATCGCTGCAGTTTAGCTCACATTTTTTTATTTTAGTATAAACGGATATGCTCGAGCTTGCATGAATGCATTTATATCTGCTCGGTACCAGAGATTTTCTTTTTGAAAAAATAACGCTCCGGTGTGATTTTTCGACGATTCTCAAAAATGAACCGTCTGTGAAAATCACACCGGAGCGATATTATATTCTTTAATTATCACCTCTTGATCCGAGCTAAAGATCTGAATTAATGATTTTTGCTCGTATCGGGCGATATTTAAATGCTATTTACGTTCGACAATCAGAGGGTATATCCGAGCTCGCTTATGGTATCGTCGATATTGTCCTTGCCGTATAGTTCGCACAGCAGCTGATATTTTTCGTCAAAGCCGTCGATCTTGCTGCCGTTTATGTAGAGCGACTTTACAACTTCTGTAAGCTCGTCTGCAATATCGTAGGGAATAAAGCTGTCGAGATCTGCAGGCTCGCCTATCGCGATTTTTTCGCCTGCGTTGTCGAGAGAAACAGCCATCTTGTAGGACATGGTTTTCTGTCTTGTGTTCGACGGATCGATCCTCAGAGTAGCGCCGAAGCTGAATTCAATATCGAGGTAGGTAATATATCCGTCCTTGTTTATGCTGCAATTCAGCTTGATGCTTGTCGGGTCTGCGGGATTCTCGATTTTCGGAAGATGAGTGAGACCCTCGGTGCGCAGCGAAATTACATCAAGCGAGCTGCCGCTCAGCATACCCGCATCAGCGCTCAGACTGAGCGTGACGGAACCGTCGCTGTTTTTGTTTGCGCACACGCCGGAAAGGGCAGAGGTGTTGATATCAGCGGGAAGATAGAGGGATGCCATTTCTTTGAATTTATAGCCTGCGAGCTTACCCTCTATATAGCTCGGATCCTCGAGCAGCGGGAGATATGCTTTTCCTGCACCGTAGAAAATATAGGAGTTAACAGTGTCTATTCCGTCAGATACGGATTCTCTGAGCTTTCCGCGGGTAATACCGTCCTCGGAGGTACGCAGCTTTAGATTACCGATACGCTCATATATCATGGAGTTATCCGTTGATTTGAGAGTGCGACTTGCTTTTATATCCGCCTCCTCAAGATTTGCCGTCTTTTCGATAGCGCTGTCGAGGATCTCTTTCCAGTTCTCGACGGCTGCCGCATCGCTTTCCTTTTCGATTCTGCCGACAGCGGAATTCATCTCGGTGAGAGGCGTCTCGACCTCGTCCTCGTGTGCGACCGTTTCTTCCGGCTCCTCGGGATCGGTTTCGGGCGGATCGGTGTCGAATGCTCCCGGATCTGCAATGTACTTCATGAGTCGTATAAGATCGCGGGTGTCGGTAATATTATCGTTGTTCAGATCGGTACCGACGGCTTCAACGCCCTCTCCGTCGGCAGCTATATATTTCATAAGTCTTACAAGGTCGGCTGTGTCGACATTTCCGTCATTATTTATGTCGCCGTATTTCGCCTGTACGCCGAAAGAGATTACGGCAGTCGCGGCAACAGTTGCCGTAACAACCGCGGCGGCAGTCAGCAGTAAATTTTTAATTGATTTCATCTTTATTCTCCGTAAAATCAAATTTTGTATTACAACAAAGCGTAAGCGGCGCGGGGAAACCGCACCGCTTACAGAAAATGATGTTAGATCTTAGAGGTAGGCAGGTTACGCAATGTCGTGCGCGGTAAGCTCGACCTCATAACCGGCAATGTGCTTCATAAGTCTTACAAGGTCGATCGTATCAACAGCATCGTCGTTATTTACGTCTGCGTTGAATGCAGGAACTGCCTGTCCGGAGACGCTCTTCATAAGACGGACTATGTCCTTAGTGTCGATTTCGCCGTCACCGTTGATATCGCCTGCCTTAAGGGAAGAGACGAAATCTGTCTTTGTAAACGAGAGGTTAATCACACTGTCGCCCGTTCCGCTCATACCGTTGAGCATCCATCTGGATGCATTGCCGTTGCTGGCAAAGCTGCTGCCGAAAGGAATCTTCTCTCCGTCGCATATATTTGCGTAGAAAGAAACGGAACCGCCTTCAGCAATATAATTGATCGCAGTCTCGGTAAGCGGGATCTGCATCTCAACAGCGTAACCGGTATCGGTATCTTTAGCCCTTACATAGTTGAGGTTTGCCTTACGACCTTCATCTCTTGCTGCGAGATTCTCTGTGTTGAAAATATGTCTGCCTAAAAATGTGTGGAAAGCCGTGCTGCACTCTTCAAAAGCAAGCTCGCATTTATCCTGATACTCGGCGGGAGCCTTGTCAGGGGAGGTTACGAGCATACGCTTACCTTCCGCATTATAGTAGCAATAGTACTGATTTCCGTTTTCGTCGAGGGTCGGAGTTGTATCGGAACCGTCGCAGATCATGTCGCGATATGTCTGTGCCTTAGAGTTTACATCGTCCTGGAAGCAGCAGTACTCCCACCAGTTGATGCAGTAATCATTCAGAGTGGAGAGAGTATTTTCGTATTTTACCTTTGCTGTCTCGGTATCGAAATGAGCCTCGCAGTTATTATCGGCACCGCTGTAGAAAATACTGCCGCCGTATGATGCAACAAAGCCGAGAGTCGAGACGGGCTGGGGGTCCTTTTCGATGGCTGTAACGGTACCCTCATCCTTATTTACCTCATAGGAGGTCTTGGGCATATCGTTAAATGCAAATGTCGAAAGCACATAGTCGCCCCACACAGGTCTGCCGGACCAACCGGACGCATATGCTTCATTGCGCTCAGTGTCGGTAAGAGCGATAGGATCGTCGTCTACTACATCCGCATAGACAAATATGCTCTCGCCGTTGTAGAGGAAGTAGAAGGTTGTATCAGTGAACCACTTGCTTCTGAGTCCTGCCTCGGTCCAACGGAATTTAACGCCCTCGGGCAGTTTTCTATAATCGCCCTCGTAGAGATCGTCGCTAAGAAAATCATCCTTGGTAATCTGCTTTCCGTCAGCGTCGTAGATTTCAATATATCCTGTATCAAAATCGTATCCCGCTACCTTGTAGAACTTAGCTTCATCAAGCTGGAAAGTATTCATATCGATCTTTCCGGAGCTTGCGAGATCGGAAAGCTTGAACGAATAGGACTTAGTATAAGCGCTGTCCAGCTCTCCGTCGAGGGTAGGGGTAGCAAAACGAACAAAGTTCGTATTTGCATTCGCCGCAGAAACACTTCCTATGGTAGGTGCTATTGCGGTGCTTGCGATAAGCGCTGCGGAAACAAATGTAAGCAGCTTTTTGTTTTTCATCTGAATAACCTCCTGATGAACAATGGGATTTTGCCGCATATATAACAAATAAATATATAAACGGCCTCATGCAATTATGATTATACCATCTGATTTTATATTTGTCAACAGTATTTCACGCAATATGCATAAAAGATTTATGGATTTTTTTAAGGCAGTTGTAATAATGACAGTCAAGACAAAAAACAAAGCCGCACCCCTTATCGGGGGCGGCTTTTCGTCGAATTGTACATATTTTCGTAATTTTCGTGCTTTAGATAAAATTAGATAAAATCAGAAAAAACTCGTAATTCCGGCTGCTTTACCGATCTGATCCGACACATGCATCCGCATTATCCGTTTGCCCTGATGCATCGGTCCGCGACTGAGACGAAAGCGGCGATTGCATCTGCGCGAGATGCTCGCGTGCGACTGCAAGCATTAGCTTGATACGGTTTTCCTGGTTGACAGCGGTAGCACCGGGGTCGTAGTCTATCGGAACGATGTTGGCGCGCGGGTATTTTTCGCGCAGCTTGCGTATCATTCCCTTGCCGACGATATGATTAGGCAGACAGCCGAACGGCTGAACGCAGATGATATTCTCATATCCGAGCTCATAAAGCTCTGCCATCTCTGCGGTGAGCAGCCATCCCTCGCCCATGTCGCAGCCGCGGCTGATAATACCGTCGACGAGCTTTGTCAGATGAGTAAAGCTCGATGGCGGGGTAAAGCCGTGCGCGGAAGCGGCAGAGATTATCTTGCTCTTAACTCCCTCAAGGTATCTGCGAGCGATGCGGCAGACGTACAGCGGCATCTTTTCTCCGCCGTAGAGGTCGTATGCCTCGATGCCGCCCTGAACGCAGTAGAGCATAAAGTCGAGAAGACCCGGTACCATGACCTCGCAATCCTCTGAGGCAAGGAAGCGCTCGAGGTTGTTATTTCCGAGGGCTGAGTATTTTATATAGATCTCGCCGACTATTCCGACCTTGACTCTCGGCTTTGTATCGCGTTCTATCGCCTCAAACTCTGCCGCTATCTTATCCATCGTCTTTTTTATGGATGAGCCGTAGAGCTGCCGTCCGTGATTGAACTCTTCGCAGAGATATTCCGTCCATTTCTCGACGAGCTTATCGCTGTCTCCCTTATGTATCTCATACGGCGCGGTCTGATTGCGCAGCAGCATGAGCAGATCGCCGTAGGCGAGCGCCGACATGGCGCGGGGAAGCATGGGCAGTGTGATCTTGAAGCCGCCGCCTTCATTCTTCCAGCCGCTGAAGTTGATGGATAGTATCGGCACATAGTCAAAGCCCGCGCGGTCGAGCGCCTTGCGCATAAGGCAGATATAGTTTGATGCGCGGCAGCCGCCGCCGGTCTGAAAATAAAGCATAGCGACCTTATGCGGGTCGTACTTACCGCAGCGCAGCGCATAAAGGTACTGACCTATTACGAGCAGAGCGGGGTAACAGGTATCGTTGTGGACCGAGCGCAGACCCTCGTCTATTATCGCGCGGTCGGTCGAGTCGATGAACTCGACGTTGTATCCGTAGAATGAGAAAATCCGCACCACAAAGTTCCAGTGGATCGGAAGCATATTCGGTATGAGTATTGTATACTCTTTTCTCATTTCGGGTGTAAATGGAACACTTCTCATTGCCGACCTCTTCTGAAATGCAAAGTTACATGGTAGCGAACAGGCTGCGGAGCCTGATCTTTACCGTTCCGAGATTTGTGATCTCGTCAATCTTAATCTGTGTGTATATCTTTCCTGCGCTCTCGAGGATCGAGCGTATCTCATCGGTGGTGATAGCATCGACACCGCAGCCGAATGAAACGAACTGAACGAGATTCAGCTTAGGGTGCTCGCGCGCGTTTTCCGCAACGTACCGCGCGGCGGCGTACATGCGGCTGTGGTATGTCCACTGATTGAGGACGTTTACCTCAAACTTCGGTATTTCGTCGGCAACGGAATCCTCCGTTATCACGGCAGCGCCGAGATCGCAGATCAGCTTATCTATGCCGTGACAGACCTCCGGGTCTGCGTGGTACGGGCGGGACGCGAGTATAATGACCGGCATATCCGCCGCATATGCCTCGCGCAGCATACGCTTCCCCTCGTTACCGATACGGTCCATATGAGCTTGCTGCTCTGCAAAAGCCGCCTTGCATGCCGACTTTACCTCGGCGAGCGATATCCCGTCATAGTAGCGCAGCAGCATCGCGTGCAGCTTTTTCGGCAGCTCGCGGCGGTGCAGTCCAACATAGTCGCCGATAACAGTCACATCCTCTGGAAGGTGCATATTCGCGCGGATGACCTCGGGGTAATATGCAACGACCGGACAGTTGTAGTGGTTGTCGCTTTTGCCCTCGTCGATGTTATAGGTCATGCAGGGATAGAATATCGTCTTTATTCCGTCGTCGACAAGCTCACGGATATGACCGTGTATGAGCTTTGCGGGGTAGCATACGGTATCGGACGGGATCGTCGTCTGCCCGCGCAGGTATGTATCGCGAGTCGACGGTGCGGAGCGAACGACCTCGAAGCCGAGTGAGGTAAAGAAGGTGTGCCAGAACGGGTACAACTCGTACATGTTCAATCCCATAGGAATGCCTATCCTTCCGCGTTTGCCTGACACCGGCTTATACGATGCGAGCAGTGTGCGCTTGTATTCGAGCATATTGAGATTGCTGCGCTCCTGCTTTCCGTGTATCATCTTTTCGCAGCGGTTGCCTCCGATAAAGCGGCGCGAGGAGCTTTCCGTACCGTCCGAGAGCGTGCTCGTGAATGTGTTGACAGTCAGCGAGCAATGGTTCTCACAGCCGTTGCAGGTTGTCATCTTAACATCGTGCTTCAGCCCACTCAGCTCGTCGGGCGAGAGAATGGAGCTCTCTGTGATGCCTTGCTTCGTCGCTCGCTCCTGAGCATACAGGGCTGCGCCGAAAGCGCCCATAAGTCCCGCAATAGACGGACGTACGACATCTCTGCCGACCTCGCGCTCAAACGCACGTAGCACGGCGTCGTTGAGAAATGTACCGCCTTGAACGACTATGCTGCTGCCGAATTCCTCGGGCGACGCTACGCGAATGACCTTGTACAGGGCGTTTTTTACGACCGATATCGACAGACCCGCCGAGATGTTGCCTACGCTCGCGCCGTCCTTCTGTGCCTGTTTGACCGAAGAATTCATGAATACCGTGCATCTCGAGCCGAGATCGACGGGTGCGGGCGCGAGGAGTCCGAGCTTTGAAAAGTCCTCGATGGAGTATCCGAGCGCGCTCGCAAACGCCTGAAGAAACGAGCCGCAGCCGGAAGAGCATGCCTCGTTAAGAAAAATGTTGTCGATAGCGCCTGCGTGGATCTTAAAACACTTGATATCCTGACCGCCGATGTCGATAATAAACGAAACGTCCGGACGGAAGCGGTGCGCTGCGGTGAAGTGTGCAACGGTCTCGACAATGCCGTAGTCGAGCCTGAATGCACTGCGTATCATGTCCTCGCCGTAGCCGGTTACGGCTGAGGCACCGATAGAGGCATGCGGGAAGCGCTCGCGGAAGCTCGTTATAAATTCGCGGACAAACGGGATGGGGTCGCCGCCGTTCGGCTGATATGCACTTGTGAGGATATTACCGTCCTCGTCTGTCGCTACCGCCTTGACGGTCGTCGAGCCTGCGTCTATTCCGATATATGCTGCGCCCCTGTATTCGGTATCCTCGGTTATCGGGACTGCGGCGCGTGCATGGCGCTCACAAAACTCGCGATAATCCTCTTCGCTCTCGAAGAGAGGCTGGCATGAGAGATATCCGCCGGTCGGAACAAAGTTCTCGAGCATCTCTGCCGTTTCTGCGAGCGACAGCTCGGTGTGTGCGAGCATGGCAGCGCCTATTGCAACGTAATAGAGCGAGTGCTCGGGAAGCGTGCCGTGGAGATCAAGCGTACGGTCAAAGGCTGCGCGCAGCTCGGAGAAAAACGTCAGCGGA